>Ga0209168_10000055_pt1 | contig 129318 bp, 118 predicted proteins | sample Coa_R1_FD_187156 | JGI IMG/M metagenome (GOLD analysis project Ga0209168, IMG submission 187156) | Surface soil microbial communities from Centralia Pennsylvania, which are recovering from an underground coalmine fire - Coalmine... | ecosystem: Environmental > Terrestrial > Soil >...
GGGCAGGAAGATCTCCGATGTAGAACTGTCCGCCATTAACCTCGTGCGTCATTCCTTCCACGGGGATTGGAACTACACCATATCGGGGCAAACAGCTTGAATCATTTATTTATGCACAAAGCCTTAGTACTTGGAATGTGTTTCAAAAATAGGTTTGCAACAGGCCATGACTTTCAATCGTGCCCAAGGGCCGAATAAATCCATGGCTTTAGCCCGCTTTAGCCCCCAATACGGTTGACTGAAGGAATTGGCAATGCGGATGTATCAATCGCCCCAGCCCGCAAAGCGGGCGAAATTACTGAGCCCACAGCGCAAAGCTGTGGGGAATGTTTGGGACGAAGGAGCCAAGCCCCGGAGGGGCGGCATAAGCTGTTAATCGGCCTCCGAGAAGGTCTAAGAGGCCGAGGTTTGCGGTTTTTCTAAATACTAAGTACTAAATACTAAATACTTGTTCTACCTCGTGTAAGATGTTGGTCTTGAGCTAGCAGCCAGCCGGCTAGCAGCCCGCCGCGGCGGGCTTTGGAGGAAGTATGCAGTCCAGATGTTCCCGTTTTCTGATCTTTGTCACCTTATTTGTAACCTTCCCGGCTTGGGGCCAGGTCATCCAACCCACGCAAAGTGCTCCGGCTCCCCAGTCTGCTCCGCAGCCCGTGCAGAAGAATGGTGGCGATTTTTCGAACGTTACCAACCCCGACCCTAAACACGTAGTGCCCAAGGATACGCTAATCGTTAAAGGCGCATGGCATAGCGCCAGTGATTCCACCACCCCCGTGCCGGAAGATGGCGCCGTTGCCGGCAACGTCTTCACCGACCAGTATTTTGGTATCACTTACTCCTTGCCGCCCGATTGGACGCAAAAGTTCACGCCACCGCCCCCGTCGGACACCGGAAGTTATGTGCTGGCCCAGATCAGCCGGACGGATACCTATAAAGGAGAGGCCAGAGGCAGTATCCAGTTCAGTGCCCAGGACATGTTTTTTATCCCCATGCCGGCCGCCAATGCGCGGCAAGTTGTGAACTACTCTAAGAACCATCTGCCGGACTACTATCAAGTGGAGTTGAAGCCCTCGCAGACCACCATTGGCGGCCAGGCTTTCACCTTCTTTGCCTATTGGTCTCCCGCCGCGCAACTGCACTGGTATGTGCTGGCCACCCAGATTCGCTGCCACACCGTGGAAATCGTATTGATGAACCGTGATACCAAGGCGCTGGAGGAACTGGTCAAGGACATGAACAGCAAAATGAAGCTGCCCGCGGAGGCCAGCTCTACCGGAGGCACGGGCGGAGGCAATGTTCCTGTGTGCATCAAGGATTTCGCCGGCGGCGACAACGTGATCGAGCGCGTTGAGCCCGTGCTGACCCAGCGCAGGTATAACGCCATCCCCGTGCGCATCATCATTGATAAGCAAGGCAAGGTCAAACACATTCACTTTCTGAGCGCCTTTCCCGAGCAGGAAAAAGCCATCAGCGACGCCCTTAAACAGTGGAAGTTCAGGCCGTACGAGCGCGATGGACAACGGCTGGAAGTGGAAACCGGCATCATGTTTGGCCGTCCCTCCGTTCCCGTGGCCCCGCCTCCAGGCGCCGAGGCAACCACAGATTGACGAAGGCCCACGCTATCGGGCAAAATCTCGTAGTGCAGCGGGGACCCAAACAGGGGTCAGTCGTTGCGACGCAATTGATAGAATGGGAGCCATCATCGGTGGAAGCCCTGGACTTGAGTTCGACTTCAGCTCGGGGACCGAAAATTGTGTTCTCCCGTCCCCAGGGCTTTTAGCCCCGGAAGTTTTTAGGGTGTAAGTGCCATACCGTTCGCTTAAGGTGAACGATTGAAAAACGGGTTCGTCATCCCGAGGGTTTACCCACGCGTCAGCGGGGCTAAATCGGAGGGACCTTGAGTTTTGCCATTGACTCAAGAGGTTCCAAGACTCTTTAAGTGAACAAGTCTTGGATGTAAGCGTCGAGTATCAGACGAATTTTTGAAATATGCTCTAGTATTGCTATCTGCTAATTGCCAAAATACTGAGGATTATGCGACCACTGCTTCCACTCTTCCTGCTCATCGCGAGTCTGAGCGCGTTTGCCGCTGACACCACTACGGCCATCAAGGGCGTCCTGCTGGATACCTTCTGCTACGACCGGCTCAAACCAAAAGGCCATCTCGAAATCTCCTCCGCCATGCATTCCAGGGACTGCTTGCGGGCTCCGCTGTGCTCCAGGGGCGGCTTCGGCGTGCTCACCGAGGATAAGCGCTATATCAAGTTTGACCAGGATGGCAACGAGAAGGTCAGGAAATTCATCGCCACCTTCAGCCGCGAAACCGACATCAGAATCACAGTCACCGGCGCCGTAGACGGCGACAAAATGACCATCACCAAAATCGAGCTGCAGCAGTAAGGGTCCTCTAACTTTTTCTCTTTGGCTCCAAATCCGTCGAGATCAGATCAAATCTCTGTCACCTGTCCCGGCTGGCCGAGGATCACCGGCAAGGTTTTTGAGATTTCCTGTTTCCACGCCCACGACGCTTTGAAGGATTGCCAAGGCCGTCCGCGGACTGAATGCCCTCTGTCGGCTTCGTCGTTGCGCCCCTTAACCTTAAGCGCTCTGTCATCCCGACGCGCCCGTAAAGCGCACGCGCGTTGTCCCGGGTGCCCCCGGCGCACGCTGGTCTTGCGTGCGATGGGGTGGGGTGCCCCGATAACCCGATGACCAGGGGTGGCGCCAAGAGCCAAAGGCCAAGAGCCAAGGGCCAAAGGCCAAGAGCTAAAGGCTAAATACCAAATACTGCTGAAATCAAAATTCTTCGAGCCATAGCCACTACCTATATATAGGTAAACAATGATGATGTACTTGAGTACTTGTCCTGTTTCGACACCACAACTTAACCCTTGACATTCATTTTGGAAATGCTAAGATTCGCCCCGGTTTTAGTGCTCTGTCCTGCTCTGGTTTCTCTTCGGGCTGCTCTTGGGCAGAGTTCCAAAACTGCACGCGCCTCCCCGTCTAAAGCCGCGCCTTTGCAGCAGCCGGAATCTGCCGCAACCGATGCGGACTGAGAGGTTCTTTCAAAAACCGTGGTGGGCTGCTTTTTCTTGCCGTGAGTGTCTCCCTTCAGCGTGGCTTGTACCGAGGTGAAGGGGCGGACATGTCATCACCATCAATTGACCTCCATCCGGAATGCCGTCCGGCAGAGTCCACATTTGCCAGGGGACCTGCAAGGACGCCGTCTCTTATCGCACAACCAGCCAAAGGTGTAGGGAAAAGGGAAGAAAGGGAAAAACGGCTTTACACCTTTTAAGGAGGATCTAGATGAAGCTTTTGAAGTTCGTTTCTGTTTCCACATGCGTGGCAGCGCTGTTGCTTGCGGGAATGGCGTTTGCACAGGTAAATGATCCCGGCGTCCGGAGCACCACCGGAATCAACGCTGGCCAGCCGCTGGCTTCCATCAGCGCAAATCCCGCCGATTTGACATTTTTCCAAAACGGACTCTCGCAGTTCGCCGAGCACCAGACAGTGACCGGCAACAACCCCGGACTGGGACCGCGGTTTAACCTGGATGGATGCGGAGGATGCCATTCCCAACCGGCGATCGGTGGAACCAGCCCGTCCGCCAACGTCTTCCCCAATGTAGGTCCCAACCCCCAAAGCCAGGTCATAGCCAATGGCGTAGTCAGCGGCAACACCAACACCATTCCATTCTTTGTCCTCGCCAACGGCCCGGTGCGTGAAGCCCGCTTCCCGTTCTTCTTTAACGCCAATGGCACGGCCAACACCGCTAACCCCAATGGTGGCGTAGAAGACCTGTTCACCGTGAGCGGCCGCGCTGATGCCGGCGCCTGCAGCCTGCAGCAGCCCAGCTTCGCCGCTGCGCAGGCCGCCAACAACCTCATCTTCCGCATTCCCACGCCGGTATTTGGCTCGGGACTCATGAATAACATTGACGAATCGACCCTGTTGCAGAATCAGGCGGCCCAGGCGGGCAACCGCTTTGGCGTGAACGGAAGCTTCAACCATAACGGCAACGATGGCACCATCACCCGCTTCGGCTGGAAGGCGCAGAACAAGTCGTTGCTGCTCTTCGCCGGTGAGGCCTACAACGTCGAAATGGGCATCAGCAACGAACTCTTTCAGCAGGACCGGCCGCTGCCGGGAGAAGATGGCAACGGCGGCACGGGACAAACCGGCCTTCCCGCCAACTGCCTGAACCTCGCTGGGATCGGCTACCCGGAGGACATCACTCACTCCAACGGCACGGATGCCTCCTCCTCTGCCAGTGATATCACCCTGTTCAAGGTCTTCATGGAAGACCTCGCTCCACCCACGCCTTCCACCACCGTGCCCGGTGGTGCTACCTCCATTGCCAATGGCCGCGCTCTCTTTACTGCCGTTGGTTGCGCGGTCTGCCACACGCCGTCGCTCAAGACCCAGCCCTCGAACCTGACCGCCGGTTTGGGCAACGCCACTGCCAACTTGTTCTCCGATCTTGAGGTCCACCACATGGGCACAGGCTTGGCGGACAACGTATCGCAGGGCGCAGCCGGCGGAGACCAGTTCCGTTCAGCGCCTCTGTGGGGCGTCGGACAGCGCATCTTCTTCCTCCACGATGGCCGCACCAACAACCTGATCACCGCCATCAATGACCACGGCAGCAATGGATCGGAAGCCAACACCTCGCTCAACACTGCCGCCGCTCTGAGCTTCAGCCAGCAGCAGGACCTGATCAATTTCCTGCGCTCGCTGTAACTTCTTTCGCGTAAAAACTTTAGGCGGGACACCACCGTGTCCCGCCATTTTTTTGCAAATTCAGCCCCGAGTACTTACTATTTAGTGCTTGGCAAAGTCCCCACCCCTGTAAGGGGTGAAACAGGGTAGCGCAGTGCCGGGGTCCTTCAATACCGTTCACTTAAGAAATCCAGAATGCGGATCCCTTAATCACTCCAGCCCGCAAAGCGGGCGGAATTACTTAGCCCAGGGCGTAAGCCCTGGGAAAAGAAGAAGATGTGGACAAGCCCCGTAGGGGCGACACAGATACGCTGCTATTAACTATAGAGGCTCGGCCTTCTTACGTGAACGGTATTGCTCCCCGGCGCGCTCCGGTTTTGCGTGTGTCGGGATCGGAGGGCGTAAGCCCTGGGTAGCTGTTGTTTTGGCTAATTGCCAATTGCTAGTTGCTATTTGCCATCCGTTAACAATGAAAAATCAACTCATGAATGCACTTAAAGGAATTTTCCTCCTCATCCTCTCCGCCTCCACAGCCTTGGCCGCGGACACCATCACCGGCGCCATCCACAACCAGACCAGCGGGCGGCCCGCCGTAGGTGACGAGGTTGTCTTGTTGCGCCTTGGGGAAGGCATGCAGGAGGAGGCTCGGACGAAAACCGACGCGCAAGGCGCATTCACTTTGAATGTTGCCTATCCCAATGACCAGCACATAGTGCGCGTCCTGCACCAGGGTGTGAACTACGACCAGACCGTCACCAGTTCAGCCCCGTTGGAGATGATCGTCTATGATGCGGTCACCAGGATTCCGGGGCTCGGCGGTAAGCTTGGCATCGCTCAAATGGAGTCCGACGGCAAGATCTTGAAGGTGACGGAAATGTACATGATCACCAACAGCTCCAATCCGCCCGTCACTCAGTCGAGACCGGACAATTTCGAGATCACCGTGCCCGATAAAGCCGCTTTTGATTCCATCGAGGTAAAAAGCGGCAGGGGCATTTGGGTCAAAGTCCCGCCTGTCCCCTTGAAAGGACAAAAAGGGAAGTACGCCATCAACTTCCCCATGCGGCCGGGGGACACGCTCTTTAAGTATGCCTACCACCTCCCGTACCAGGCTCCCACCACTCTTCATCTCCGGCTGCCCTATCCCATCGCAAATTTTGGCGTGATGCATCCACCCTCAATCTCATTCAAAGCTCTGCGCCCGGATGCCTTCAAATCCGCCGGTGTAGCCGAAGGCCTCCAGGTGGAACAGTCCCTCATCACGCCCCTCGTTGGGGATGTGCCGGCCTTTCAAGTCTCAGGCCTGGGAAGCATGCCCCAGCACGGGACCCAGCCCGGTGCGGCGCCGCCCGCCCCGCCCACAGTTTCCGCTCCGTCCGGCAATCCTCACCCCGCTCAAGCCAACCCACCCCCGGTGACGGATCAACCCAGGAAAGAACTGTGGCTGATGATAGCCGGCATCTTCGTGATCCTGGCCCTGGGCGTATTCGCGATATGGCGGATGAAAAGCAGGCCGGCCCCTGCCATAGCCGGCACAAGCCCGGACGTGCGGAAGCCCTTGCTGGAGGCTCTGAAAGAGGAACTCTTTCAACTGGAAAGCGACCGCCTCCACGGCGTAATTTCAGACGAAGAGTACTCCACCACCAAGCAGGCTCTCAATCAAAGCATCCAGCGCGCCATGGCGAGAAAGTAAACCAGTGCTTGGCACTGATCTTTCCAGAATTCGCGTGCATTCGCGAAAATTCGCGGCCAAAAGATTTTGCCGTTGGGATTGGCCAGCCAAAAGCCAAGAGCCAAAAGCCAAAGGCCAAGGGCCAAGGGCCAAGGGCTAAGGGCTAAGGGCTAAATACCAAGTACTAAGTACTACTATTCCCCCCGCCCCAAAACGAAAAACTTTGCCTCCCGTCTCCCACCTGTTTGGTATATAATCGAGCGGTTTTTGATAGGTAGAAACTATGGAGATCCATCAGCTTCGGTACTTTTGTGCTGTCGCCGAAACCGGTAGCTTCACCCGCGCCGCCGAGCGCGAGCAGGTGGCCCAGCCTTCGTTGTCGCAGCAGGTCATTAAACTTGAGGAAGAGCTGGGAGTGCGTCTCTTTGACCGGCTCGGGCGCACCGTCCGGCTCACCGATATGGGCCAGATCTTCCTGCCCCGTGCTCGTGTGATTTTGAATGAATTGAAAGCCGCCAAGGAAGAAGTCGCGGACAAACAGTTTTCTCCGTCCGGCCCCGTCTCGGTTGGCGTGATTCCCACCATTGCGCCCTACTTCCTGCCGGCGCGGATGAACAGCTTCTGCCGCAAATATCCGGACGCATCCATCACCGTTTTCGAAGATATTACCGCCCGGCTCATGGACCGCCTCCGTGCCGGCTTGATCGACCTCGCCATCATGGCTTTGCCCGTGCGCGGGCATGATCTGGAATGCTTTCCCTTGCGCACCGAACGTCTGTTTGCCATCTTGCCCAAGGACCACAAGCTGTCAAGAAAGCCCAGTGTGTTGCTGCGGGAACTCCGCGAGGAAGCCTTTCTGCTTCTCCGCGACGATCACTGCTTCCGCGAAACCGCCATGGAAGTCTGTAAACGCGCCCGCATTCTTCCCCGGGTAATATTTGAGAGTGGCCAGTTCAGCAGCATTCTAGCCATGGTGGGCGCCGGTCTGGGAATTTCGATTGTGCCGGAGATGGCGCTGGAGCGCCGCCCCGATTCTGTCTCGGTCCCCATAGCCGACGAACGCGCCTCCCGCACCATTGGCGTAGCCGTACTGAAAGGCCATTTCCTGACGGGCGCGCAGCGCTCCTTCCTGACCCACTTGCAAACCCAATCCCAAACACAGCCGCGAGTAACCAAAGCCCAGGCCGCCAGCTAGAAGGGAAGTGCGGGTGCAGCGCGGTGAAGTAGTTGATCCTGAGCGGAGCGAGGGAACCCTATTTCGGGGAATCCATCGGTGGCAGCCCCGGCCGGGGCCTCCGGCGCGCACCGGGTTTGTGCGTGCTGGGGTGGAGGGGTCCCCGGCTGCGTCTTGGGGTTTCTGGGTTTTGGTGCCGGGCTTGCCCCCGGCTGCGTCATCCTTCCCCTCCGTGTCCTCAGTGGTCAAAAGGTTTTGCCGTTGCTTTTGCTAAATACTAAATACTAAGTACCAAATACCAAGTACTCACTGTCCCCTGTTCCCTGTAACCTGTCCCCTATGTATAATCCCCCCCATGCAAGGAATACCCTGGAGCACCATTGCGCTCGGTTCGCTGTTGCTCATCTCGGTTAGCCCAAAAGGAGGACGCGAAGTGCAATCTCCGCAACCTGAAAAACCGCCCGTCAAAATGGAGCAGCGCGGGCGCATCCTTGGAATCGGCGGTGTCTTCTTCAAATCCGCGAATCGTGATCAGATGCGCGAATGGTATTCGAAGCATCTTGGACTCGCTGACAAAGGAGCAGGCGCGATGCTTCCGTGGCGCGAACACGACGACCCGCAGAAAGAACACGTTACCGTTTGGACTGTTTTTCCCGCCTCCACTCACTATTTCGATCCCGGCCCCGCACCGTTCATGATCAACTACATCGTGGACGATCTGGATGCTTTGCTCGACCGTTTAAAACAAGAGGGAGTCAAGATTGATCCTAAACGAATGGATGAATCATACGGTCGCTTTGCCTGGATCTATGATCTGGATGGAAATAAGATTGAGCTCTGGCAGCCGTCCGCAAAGCCCTAGCTAGGGGGAGCTGCCCTTGGTTTTGCTTTGATTTTCCGACGCTGCAATCAAGATTGGTATTAAACGCCACTCATGCTGTTTCTGGCTTCCATGCATGTGTGGCGCCGCCGCCCTCGGCGGTGTCTTGGGGTCTCGATTTTGGTTTTGCCAGGCCGGCACAGAATTTAGAGCCGAACGCCGGAGGCGTGACCCAATTTCTAGCCCAGCGTGCACCGCTGGGAAACGAAAGTCCGCCGTGGCGGGTACCCTGGGAGCTGGCAGCCAGGAGCTGCCCTCACGGCCCTCTAAACGATAACCGTGTCATCACCTTGTACGGTGATTTCCGGTTTCACCTTGTCCGTGCTGAGTAGTGGCCACCCTCGACGGAGCACGTACTCCAGCCAGGCGCCGGCGAGTTGCGAGGTAATTACGGCGACAAGCACCAGGGCCGTGTAAAACTTGGCATTGATAATCCCAGCATCAAAGGCGACGCTCGCCAGCACAATGCCAGGACCTCCACGCGCATTTGTCGTAAGCGCGAGATTGACCAGGTCCAGCCCGCGAAAGCCGGCAAGCCGGCCCGCAAGTGAAACAGACAAAATTTTGACAATGCACGTGCCAACAAGGAAGAAAAGCAAAAGTTGCCACGAGAACGCCTTCACCAAATCGAGTTTTAAGCCCACAATTGCGAAATAGACCGGGATGAAAAACGCAAAAGACACCTTTCCGATCGCGTCCAGTGCCTCCGCAAACAAACGGCGCTTCTGATGGACTACCGCGAAAGCAGCCAGGAACGCTGCGAATACAAGATTTACATCGAGTGCGCCCGCGGCGACGCAGTAGGCAAGCAATACGGCTAACGTGTAACCCACGGGTGAATGTTTGGCCAGAACGTTAAACTTCGATTTGTTGAATCTCTTCACGGCCCTAGGCAGGAGCGTTAGGCCGAGTGCGAAGAACCCGACGGTGGCAAGCAGGTGGAACGCCATTTGGCCGGGATGTAACACAGCCGTCCCGGCCACTGCAGTGGCTATGGCCAAGGCCGCCCACAGCACAATGTCTTCAAGGACCGCAACGCCGAGTACAAGGCGCGCGAACCGTGTATGCAGAATCTTCAGGTCGGCAAAGATCTTGGAAATCACCGGAACGGAGGTGACAGCCACCCCGACCGCCAGAATGATGACGAGAGACAGCTTGTTTCCCTTCGGGCCTGCGATGGCGGGTCCAACCATCATGGGGCCGAACGCCAGACCGATGATGAACGGGACTCCGGTTCCCACAATCGTCAGCCAGCCCACCTCCCGTCTCTCTTCACGACTGAACAACTGCTTGGTCTCGGCGCCGGACATGAACATGAGAAGCAGCAGGCCCATCCAGTACACGAAGTTCAAAATGGGGGCGTGATACTTTGACAGTTCCGGAAGGGACCACGATCCGATTTGCAGCCGTCCCAGGACTGCCGGCCCAAGAACGATTCCCGCCAGAATCTCGCCAATCACTTTTGGCTGCCGGAGCTTGACGAAAATGTACCCCAACAGCTGGGCAAGTCCTGCGAGCAGTAACAGAAGAAACAGAACGCTCGTCAGGTCGGAGTTTGACATGTTCGTAATGATACAGAAAAGCCGCTGCTGGTTGTTACCGTGGAAAGGCTCTTGGTTTTGGTGTTGCTTTGCCAAATACTAAAGACCAGGTGCTAAATACTCGCCGTTGTCGCCCCGAAAAAACAATCACTTCCTCACAGCCGTAGAGCCTGCCCTGGAGATGATCCACAACGTGAGAGAGTCATTGGTGTTAGCTAGAAGCTGGCAGCTGCTCCGGGCTTTGCTTTTGGTTTTCCGATGCCGCGATCAGGATTGATATTCAAAGCCATTCATGCTGTTTCTGGCTTTCATGCTCGTGTGGCGCAGCCGCCCCCGGCTGTGTCTTCGGTTTGCCAAATACTAAGCACGCGCCGTTTTCCGGGGGCGCCAGAAGTTAGCCCAGGCCGGCACAGAATTTAGAGACGAACGCCGGAGGCGTGACCCAATTTCTAGCCAAGCGTGCAACGCTGGGAAACGAAAGCCCGCCGCGGCGGGTACCCTATCCTCTATCTTTTCCCCTGTGTCCTCGATGGTCAAAAGGTGCCGGTGTTTAGGAGCTAGCAGCCAGGAGCTGCCCTTGGTTTTGCTTTTGATTTTCCGACGCCGCAATCAAGATTGGTATTAAACGCCACTCATGCTGTTTCTGGCTTCCATGCATGTGTGGCACCGCCGCCCTCGGCGGTGTCTTGGGGTCTCGATTTTGGTTTTGCCAAATACTCCAAATACTAAGTACTAAATACTCGCCGTTTCCGGGGGCGCCAGACGTTAGCCCAGGCCGGCTTGGCTTCCATCACAAATCACAAATTCCCAAGCGCCGGAGGTGCGAAAGTACTTAGCCCAGGCCGGCACAAAGGGTTTGCTTGAGGCCTGGGTCATCTTGAGAAAACAATCACCTCCTCACCACCGTAGAGCCTGCCCTCGAGATGATCCACAACGTGGAAGAGTCGAAGGGCCGGCGCAAAGTCCGCCGTGGCGGACGGAGCGCTCATAAACAAAATGCCTTTGACTTTCTTCGCGGCTCATCACTCGATGCGCGCACCTTTGGCGCCGGTGTCTTGAGGTTTCGATTTTGCTTTTGCCAAATACTAAATACTCGCCGTTTCCCTACGCACTCCATGCCATCCAGCACCGCATTAATCTGCGTGATCTGCTCCGGATTGAACACTCGCTCCACACCCTTGGGGCTAAGGTCGCTGGCGGTTGCCGGGGTTACCGCTCTTGGCATGTTGCTTGGAGTCGTCGTCTCCCTGTTTGGATTGATGAGGGAGTGAAAACCGGGAGTGAAAAACCGGGAGTGAAAAATTGATGACTTCTGGCGACAATTGACACTGTCGTCAACAACAACATGCGTCAGGAAAGTTAGACCTGAATCGCCGCCACTTCCCACAAGCAGACTTTTCTGAGGAGTCAGGCGACGACAGGCCCGCCGAGATTGATATATCTTCTGTGCTCCGTGAAACCTACTCCTCCGCAGCGTACCCCTCACCGTCCCATCGGTAGAGTTTCTTACCCTCACGCCCGGTTTTCTGAAGGTCGTAATGGCCTTTCGTGACAGTCTGCAAGACTTTGATTTGTCGCATGGTTCCAATCTCGTCGAGAACCTTAACGAATTCCTTGTCTGGCTGCCGGATGAATAGACTGACCGCGCATCCCGCCGACCCGCACCATTCCCTGTTCCTGTTCTCTACGAGAATCGCGGTTTGCCCGGATAGCGTTATCACCAGTTCACGCCACAGAAGATTTGCCCGGAAGATCTGATGGCAGCCCTTCTCAAAAGAGTGGGCACAATAATCCTCCTCATCCGCCGCAACAGCCTTCAAAACACTGGGAGGCAGCCTCTTCGATTTTTCGCCGTCTGCCTGTAGCAATAGCCAACTGCAGGCCAGAAGCGCAAGCGCGCCAACCGTATTAGGAAAGCCCATAGTCACCCGATGAGAAGCAGTGCCAGGAAGTTGAATTCGATCTCATGTGGCCAGACACCCCGGAACGTCCCGGCCGAAGTTGTCAACTTTTGAATGGCGCACCGTCGCCCCAAACTCTATTACTCACGAGTCTCATCTTAGGCGTAAACACCAGGGGGCATCTTCACTTTCTGTCAGACCTGTCTCGTAAAGATCGCGCAAAACGCCCCGACGCCTTCCGAAAAGAGTTGCGTGGGCCGGGTAGAGCCTTAGCTTGAGTCCCATGCTTCAACGATCAGCCACTCATCGAGACGGCATTGTGCAAGAGCGAGACGATCAGCTGCCGGTTTCCCGAACAGCTTATGCGAGAATTCATCTTCCCTCTCCATATGCGGAATTACACATTCGGCAATGGCGGTGTATGTGAGAGGGTAACCGTCGCCACCGAGATCGATAGCCTGGCCTGTCTTCATGAGTTCGTCGAGCCAATTCAACCCGCCTGTATGCCACTCCGCTAGAAGCTGCCTTGCGGGCGCATCTGCCTTTGCTGGTGATAGATTCCCATCGCGCTGTCTATAGACGCGAATGTCCCAGCCCATGCATGATCCTCCCACTTCCCAAATCATTATCTCCGAAACGTCTGCTGTCTGCAGGTCTCAGCTGCTGGGCGCTATCAGGAAGCGCCGCGGCCCAGATACGGCCCTTGTGGGAAGCCAATGACGCTATTCTGCGCGAGTGGTCTGGGTACTCCAGTCCGTGTGCGTGCCATCTTGTGAACTTAGGTTTCGGGTTTGATTTTGTTTTGCCAAATACTAACTACTAACTACTAAATACCAAATACTAAGCCCTCCCTCCACACCCTTGGGGCTAAGATCGGTGAAAGGTGTCTCATAGAGCCGCGCCGGATCAACCCAGCCGCTCTGCGTCAGGGAGTCAAATCACCAGATTGATAAATTCAATCTGATTGGCGGAAAGCGTTTTTCCCGAGAGAAAACCGGCAAAGGCCTTCTTGGCTGCTTCTCGATCCATTCCAACCAGGGACCGGATAAACAAGCCGAACCCGGATTCAGACTTTACCTGTGCGATGTCATCCTGTCTGCCCGCAGCCGGTTTCAACCAGCATCTTCTCCAGGGCTGTAAGGTCCTTGGCGGTGCCGTCCATCACGTCAGCCCTCTCTGCCAACGTCCACTTTATCCACCAGTCCACTTTGTCCACTCCGTCCACTAAGTCCACCACGTCCACCAAGTCCACTCTGCTCTTGCAGCACCTCCTCACCACCGTAGAGCCTGCCTACAACGTGGAAGAGTCGTTGGTGTTTAGCTAGAAGCTAGCAGCTAGCAGCCAGAAGCTGCTCTTGGCTTCCATCACAAATCACAAATTCCCAAGCGCGGAGGTGCGAAAGTACTTAGCCCAGGCCGGCACAAAGGGTTTGCTTGAGGCCTGGGTCATCCTGAGAAAACAATCACTTCCTCACTGCCGTAGAGCCTGCCCTCGAGATGATCCCGCAACGTCGGAGAGTCGTTGGTGTTTAGCTAGAAGCTAGCAGCTAGCAGCCAGAGGCTGCCCTTGGCTTCCATCAGAAATCACAAATTCCCAAGCGCCGGAGGTGCGAAAGTACTTAGCCCAGGCCGGCACAAAGGGTTTGCTTGAGGCCTGGGTCATCCTGAGAAAACAATCACTTCCTCACTGCCGTAGAGCCTGCCCTCGAGATGATCCCGCAACGTGGGAGAGTCGTTGGTGTTTAGCTAGAAGCTAGCAGCTAGCAGCCAGAGGCTGCTCTTGGCTTCCATCACAAATCACAAATTCCCAAGCGCCGGAGGTGCGAAAGTACTTAGCCCAGGCCGGCACAAAGGGTTTGCTTGAGGCCTGGGTCATTTTGAGAAAACAATCACTTCCGCACTGCCGTAGGCGGGCGCGCAACCCCCGCTTCTGGGGTGGAGCGCTTATAAATTAAGATGCCTTTGACTTTCTTCGCGACTCGTCACTCGATGCGCGCACCTTTGTTGGTACCTGGGGCTTGGCGTTTGAGTTTGCCAAATACTAACTACTAAGCCCTACGCACTCGCCCTTACCCGCATGCCATCCAGCACGGCAATAATCTGCGCGATCTGCTCCGGATTGAACACTCCCTCCACACCCTTGGGGCTAAGGTCGGTGAAAGGTGTCTCATAGAGCCGCGCCGGATAGCCCGCGCCAACGGTTGCTGGTTGCGGGTGTCGCGATGCTAAGGTATAAACGCCGAACAAGTTCAAGGTTTTTGAGCAGTCAGCGGGGATGGCATGGCTGAGCGCAGAGCGGCGAATATTGAGATCGTGGCACAAGGCAAACGGCCTGAACTGGTCGCGCAATATGCAGCCGCCCTGCAAAAACTGCTGGAGCAGCAATTCCCCGCCGCCGCGGGGTATGCAGGTAGCATCGATTGGCGCGCCGCGAGTTGCGTCAATCCAGGTCGCCATTCACTGCAAATTCAGAAAGTGTGTCGCGCTACAAGCATAAAGATCACGCGCGGTCGTGACTGGGGGATTGTAGTTACCGTTACTCCGGCGGACACAGCTTTCAAAAAAATGAAGGTCATTGTGTCCGCGGCTGTTCCGCTCGTGGAAGGGCTAAAGGTCTGGATCCTGAAGATTGCCGGCTTCATCGGTTTCGCGGTTGGGCTTGTGATCTTCGCCATCTGGATCTGGCTGCATCCGGAACAGGGGCCCAAGCGCTCGGCCCTCTTAGGGGCGCTGTTTGGTGTGACTGTTTTTCTGGCGCTGGCCTTCGCTGGCTTCCTCCTGCTCTCGCCCCTGAGCGCCTTTTTTTCTTCGCATCGCATGAGGGAATCGGTTGCCTCTGGTCTTGAACTGGGCCGGCAGGCCTGGACGGAAATGCAAAGTCATTTCCCTGGATTGCCTGCATTGGTTCCAAAGCGCAGCCCCGCATTCATCTACGCCGTCTGGCTGATTGTGGCCCTCGTGGTGGGAGTGCTTTCCTCCGTCCTTCCAAACTGGACCACCCTGTCCACCGGAGCCATTGTTTTGCTTGCCTTCCTTCTGGCGGTTGCGGGGGTTACCGCTCTTGGCATGCTGCTTGGAGTCGTCGTCTCCCTGTTTGGATTGATGAGGGAGTGAAAAACCGGGAGTGAAAAACCGGGAGTGAAAAATTGATGACTTCTGGCGACAATTGACATTGTCGCAAGCAATGCAACATCGGCGCGCTGCGGGCGAGTGAAGAACCGCATTCTTTGCGTGCTCCAGGTCGGGCAGCCGAAGAATCAGAAGAATCTGGCGCCTTCCACCATCAACGCGCGCTCGGCAGCGGTCAGACCGCTCAAAACCTCTAATGTCTCGTCCGAGATCAGAGATCAGGGAACAGAAATCAGGAATCGCAAAAATTCACACTTGACATTGACAGACAATCCACTACCATATGGTTGTGGATCGGCTGGGTACAACATTTGCGGCTTTGTCTGATCCAACCCGGCGGGCTATGATCGAGCGGCTCTCCCGTGGGCCTGCCTCTGTGCACGGCCTGACGGAACCGTTTGCACTCTCGCAGCAGATGATTTCAAAACATATTGCCTGCCTGGTGCGGGCGCGGATTGTGATCAAGACGAAGCGTGGACGAGAGAGTATCTGCACGCTTAGGCCAGAGGCTATAAAGACAGTCAGAGACTGGGCGATTAGCTATCGCCGATTCTGGGAAGAGAGTTTCGACAAGCTGGATGTGGTTGTGAATCAAATGAAAAAAGGGGACGTCGGAGATGACAAAAAGCACGGTGAATGAGACGGAGCGGATGGTTGTCACCAGAGTTTTTGATGCCCCACGCGAGTTAGTTTGGAAGGCGTGGACAGACCCGAAGTACGTGATGCAGTGGTGGGGGCCGAAGGGCTTTACGGCGCCCGTTTGCCAGATGGATTTTCGCGTTGGCGGGAAATTTCTCTGCTGCATGAAGGCGCCGGATGGGCAGGAGTTCTGGAATGCGGTTGAATACCACGAGATTGTTCCGCACGAGAAGATCGTTTCCTTGATGTACTTTTCCGACTCGAAGGGAAACAGGATTGATCCCGCGCAGCTGGGAATAGAACATGAGGCCATAGAGGGTGCGTACGACGTGACCATCTTTGAGGATCTGGGAAACGGCCGGACGAAACTCACCTTCATTGGAAATGAACCCATGGAGAGCGCGAAAAATAGCGGTCAATTAGAGGGCTGGAACCAGATACTCGATAAACTTGCCGCAGTTGTGGCGGGGCTGGCGCAGGCGAAATAAGAAGTTGAAGTTTTGATGACCGTCATGCGCGAGAGAATGAACGCAAAGCAAACGCAGGTCCATCCCTAGCAACCCCAGCCAGGGGTGGCTTGCGGAGGCTTAGTTGAACTCAAGAAGAACAGGGCGAGGGCCCGGTCACTGCTTTACGGGAACGAACACGAGAGAATTTGTGATCGCGTGAACTGAGAGCGCGATTCGATTTTGCACGCCCACTTTACGCATCAATTTTGCTACATGCGCTTTGACTGTGCGCTCGGTGATCCCCAGGGGGGCGCCGATTTCCTTGTTGGACCGGCCCGCGACCAGCATTTCCAGAACCTCTTTTTCGCGCTGCGTAAAACACACCCGGCCGGCTGGGAAGATACGCCCGGGTGAATTGCTTACACGTTCAATGAAGAGAGAGAGCACTCGCCGCGGAGCCCACACCGAACCGTGGTTTACCACCCGGAACGCTTGCGCGAACTCAGCTGGGTTTGCGGCTTCGTCGATATAGCCCTTGGCTCCGGAAGCAATGGCCTTGAGGATGTGTTCTTCGTCCATTCCAGCTCCCATTACGATGATGCGCAAGTCGGGACGCGCCGCCTTCAGGGTGGCCACTACCTCGAACAGGTTCGAGCCGCTATGGTTTCCCAGGAGCACAACATCGCTGCTCTGCTGGGTGCCGGCCTCATGCAAAGAAAGGGAACTCAGCTCGAAATCTGTCTCTGAACCTAGGCAAGCACGCAACCCCACGAACCGTAGAGGGTCACTCTCGATCACAGCAACCCTGATGGGTTGTCTATTAAGGGGAGAGGCTGTCATAACGCTCCTTAGTCGAGATGCTGCTGTTTGCACGCCATCGCCTTGCAGATACTGCCACGTCTCGAGATTCAGTGGCTCCGTCTGTTTGTAATTGTTGCACAGGCGCGTGGGCGGCGCTTCGGTACGAAAGGCCATGATGGGCATTCAAGGCGGTGATCAGAGCCGAACGCCGGAGGCGTGACCCAGTGTGACCCAGCGTGCCAACTGGGAAACGAATGCCCACAAACCTCTTCGAACCCCGCCAGGGGTGACACAAACTCTGTTACCTCGATTAGGAATGGCAGCCACACGAAGCGAAGCGCCCGAGGCCCCGGCATCGCCGCTCAGTGATCTTCGGGGTTGAGCTTTTTGACCCTGATTTTGCCTTTCTCCGTGAACCTCAGCGTCTCCGCGTCTCCGTGGTGAGGTGTTGCTTTAGAGTTGCGGCTCCACGACGCTGTGGTTAAAAGGTGTTGCTTTTGGTTCTGGCCAAAGGCTAAGGGCTAAGGGCTCGCCCACGCAGCCGAACGCCGCAGGCGTGACCCAATGTAGCCCAGCGTGCCAACGCTGGGAAACGAAAGCCCACAAACCTCTTCGAACCCCGCCAGGGGTGACACAAACTCTGTTACCTCGATTAGGAATGGCAGTCACACGAAGCCGAAGCGCCCGAGGCCCCGGCATCGCCGCTGCCAACGTCCATTCCGTCCACCAACGTCCACGCCGTCCACTCTGCTCTTGCCGCACTCCCTCACCGCCGTAGTAGAGCCTGCCCTCGAGATGATCCCACAACGTAGGAGAGTCGTTGGTGTTAGCTAGCAGCCAGAAGCTACTCTTGGCTTTGCTTTTGATTTCCAATGCCGCGATCAGGATTGGTATTCGAAGCCATTCATGCTGTTTCTGGCTTCCATGCTCGTGTAGTACAGCCGCTGCACTCCCCTGCGGGAGCCCCGGCTGTGTCTTGGGGGTTGGGCTTGGTTTTGCCAAATACTAAATACCAGGTACTGAGTACTCGCCTTTGTCGCCCCGAGAAAATGATCACTTCCTCACCGCCGTTTAGCGAACTGAGTGTACAATTGCCGCTATTTGGAAGCCAAAAAAGGATCCCACGTGCATCATGCGGGTCATGGCTTAATTAGCGATTTACGCATCGAACTTCTGGAGAATCCGCCGAAGGCATTGTTAAACGCCGGAGGGATTGTTAAATAATGAAACGCGATATGCTGTTGCGAGGATCTTCACGAAAACCGGAAGCGTCACGCCAAAATTTGGCTGCCACGACGGCGACCCGCTTCGGAAAATCCAATAAGAACGTACAGCCGCTGTTTGAGTGGAACGCAAAGGATGGCAAAGAAGACCCGGAAACTGGGCCTCCGCGCTTCGGTTATAGTTTTAGCCGGATAGCTGTGCATCCGCCTCAGGCCGAACCACCGGTTCCGGCTCAATCAAGTTTCCTGTTGCAATTCGAAAATAACCTCAGCGGAATGCAGTCCCAGACTGTTGCGGAAGGAATTCACGAAAGCGCGCGACGGCATAGTCCGCGGCAGCAAGTCATGCGGCTGCACAGTTCGTACGGCAATCAAGCTGCGCTACGCATGCCCTCCCATGTTGGATCAGGAATTCAAGCCAGGCTGACCGTTAATCAACCGGGGGATATCTTCGAGCAAGAAGCCGACCGTATGGCCGATCAAGTCATGCGCATGACGGAGGCGCCCACAGTTCGGCGAAAGTGCAGTGCCGGCGGAGCCGAAGTGACGCTGCAACGAAAATGCGCCGAATGTGAGAAGGAAGAAGAGAAGAGGGTACTGCACAGAAAGAACGCCGCAGCCGGACCACAGTTCGCGCCACCGTCAGTTCACCAGGCATTGAATTCTCCCGCCCAGCCTCTGGATTGGGCCACCCGTGCCTTCATGGAGCCGCGTTTCGGCCATGATTTCAGCCGGGTACGGGTACATGCTGATAGCACGGCCACGCAGTCGGCACTGGATGTGGACGCCCTGGCATACACCGTAGGAGAACACGTGGTTTTTCAGGCTGAGAAGTTCAACCCTGGTAGTCGTGAAGGGAAAGCCCTGATTGCACACGAGCTCGCGCACGTAATGCAACAGGAAGCACCGTCATCGGCCCACTCAACTACGTTGCGAAGACAACCGAAAGATAAAGATAAAGACGCTGTGGGAATGCTGCCGCCAACCACCGCGGCTACGGCTGCTCCCAGTACCTCGACAGCCGCTCCTCCACTCTCTGCCACCCCATCAGTCAGTCAGTGGAATACGGATGTTCCGTACGTCTATTTCAGCCTTACCGATTTCTACGGCTCCCTTTATAACCCGGCGGGGCCTTATATTTATTATTCGAGATTAGGGCCTGGCCGAAGTGAAAACCCTAATTTCAGCAAGGACCTGTACCCAGCGCCTGCACGCGATACTAGGACCGTGAGCCCGAGTGGCTGGTATGCGAAGCCTTTTGATCTCCAATGGTTCTTTAAGAATGCGTTTTACGTTGACACGGCAGCTGCGCCTCTGCCAAAAAAATACACGAAATTTGACACGGCTGCGAACATAACCTTCACGCCTTCTGCAGGGGGAAAAGGCTTTACGCTTTCTTTGGCTGACAATTCTCCTGCATATACACCCCCTGGCCCCTCTGGTGCTTTGCCGTTGACGACCAAGCAGCCTTTTGATTTCCAGCAACCAATTATCGGAGAGGGGACGCTTCAGTGGGATGCGACCTTGCAGGTCGCAGCGCCCGTTGCCAACGCTCCAGTTGCTCCTGCCGGCGTTCCAGTTGCTATAGCTTTGTCTGCTCCGCCCGAATGCGATACATCCGTCTTTAAAAGCGACCTCGAGGGCATGGGCGCAAGCATGCAAGATTCTGCATCGCTTAAGATTCAAGTGGAGATTGCGAAGAAAGGCAAGAGGTGGACTGGTAACGTCAAATTCCCAACTGGTGTTCGGCCACCACTCGAAACGGATCACTGTGAGACTCTCACCAAAGCATTGGCGGTTGTAGTCGCAGTTTATCTTGGACTCTCGCCAGTGAAAACCATAGCTCCTGATCCCGGCGTGAAGTTCACCGCTTCCCAGCGGCTGAAATTCGAAACTCCCAAAGCCAAAGGCACTTAATCTAGCGCATCGCCAGCACAACCGCCAAAGGGAATGAATTCTCTTGAAGTGCATTGTGCCATTGCCTCCAGGCCTCAGCGTCGGCTAGCCGGCACAGAATTTAGAGCCGAACGCCGGAGGCGTGACCCAATGTAGCCCAGCGTGCCAACGCTGGGAAACGAAAGCCCACAAACCTCTTCGAACCCCGTCAGGGGTGACACAACCTCTGTTACCTCGATTAGGAATGGCAGGCATACGAAGCGAAGCGCCCGAGGCCCCGGCATCGCCGCTCAGTGATCTTCGGGGTTGAGCTCTTTGACCCTGATTTTGCCTTTCTCCGTGAACCTCAGCGTCTCAGCGTCTCCGTGGTGAGGTGTTGTTTTAGAGTTGCGGCTCCACGACGCTGTGGTTAAAAGGTGTTGGTTTTGGTTCTAGCCAAAGGCCAAGGGCCAAGGGCTAAGAGCCAAGGGCTAAGAGCTAAGACCTTCTTCAAGCTTCCCCAACGCCGCCCGCACATCCTCCGTCGGAGTCCCCACCCCAATCCGAAAGCGTTCCGGACACTCAAAAAACCTTCCTGGAACCACGCTGGTCTCAAATTCATCGCGAAGCATCTGGCAGAATGCCTCAGCATTCCCCTTCCGCAAACGCGGAAACACGATTGTCCCGTACTCTGGCCAGCAGTAGTCAAGGTCATTGCGTGAATCGAGAAAATCGCGCAGAAGTTTGCGGTTAGTCTCAAGCAGGGATTTCATGCGCGCCGATATCCTGTCCAGCTTGGCAAATGCGATCACGCTCAACAGCTCCCCCGGATGAGCAAAGGTTGCGCCGTGCAGGTCATGGATGTGCCACATGCGCTGCGCCAGCTCCGGTGGCGCAAGGATCCATCCACAACGCAGGCCGCTCAACCCGTAACCCTTGGTCAGGCTGCTGGTAATCAGGAACCGCTCCGGATCAATGTGAAACGCCGTCTGCGGCTGGCTCTCAAACAGCATTTCGCGGTAAACCTCGTCCACCAGGATGAACGCGCCCACCTTGCGCGCCAGCTTGGCGACCTCGCGCATCACCTCATCGCTGCAGAACACCCCGGTTGGATTGTGAAAGTTGGTAATCACGATCACTCGCGTGCGCGGAGTCAGGTTGCGCTCCAACTCATCCAGGTCAATGGCAAAATTCTTCTCCGCCAGCCGCTGGAAACGCCGGATCTGAAGCCCCAGATACCGCGCCGCTCCCAGCATCGGCTCATACGCAGGCTGCTCCACCAGGATCTCATCGCCCGGCTCAGTGGCCGCCGCCAGCGCCAGGTAGTTGGCGAACGATGTGCCAATCGCGCTCACCACCGATTCTCGCGGCACGCGATACCGCGCCGCGATGGCCTGCAGCAGCGGTTCATATCCGTAAATGCTGGGACCGTTGATCTCCAATTCCTCGATTCGTACATCCAGCTCGGCCAGCGGTAAGGACGTCATGCCGCTGGTCGCCAGATTGAACTTGGCGCTGGAGTGCAGCTTGGCCCACTCCATATAAGGAGATCGTGCGTCGAATCGCAAATAGCTCATGCTCGTGAGACCCTCTTCCAAATGTAATACAGCGGTACTCCCGCAAGCAGGATGGCCATGCCATACAAAGTATCTTTGGGAAACCGGTAGACCGTGTTGGCCGCCACGCTCCAGCACGCCAGGCAAAAAAGCGCCGTCGTGACCGGGTGTCCCGGCATGCGCACCTGTGCCGCCGTCTGCTCGCGATGGCGCAGCACAAAGAGACAGCTCGCCGAAAGTCCAAAGAAGATCCAGTCCATTGAAGTCACATAATTCAGGATCTGCTCATAGCGCCCCGAGAGCAGAATCACCACCGTCCACAAGCTCTGCGCAATGATGGCGATCACCGGCGCCTGTGTCTTGGGATGGACCCACGCAAGCTGGCGAAAGAAGACCCGGTCATCCGCCATGGCAAAGTAAACCCGCGGCGCCGTGAGGACGCTCTGGCTCAAGAATCCCAGGGTCGAGAGGGCGATGCCCAGCGCAATGATCGTTCCACCCTTGCTTCCCATGGCGATTCTCATCACCGCCGATGCAGGCGTATGCGTCTGCGCCAGCCCCGCAACACCCAGCCCGCGCAGATAAATAAAATTGACGGATGTATAGAGCAGCGCCACGCCCACCACGCCCAGCACCAGGGCCCGCGGCAAGTCCCGGCCCGGCTGTTTCATCTCTCCGGCGACGAAGCACCCGGTCTGCCATCCGCCGTAAGCAAACAAAACCGGGACCATGGCTGCGCCAAAGGAGGAGATCAGGCCGGCGGATATCGGCTCGCCTGCGATGGGCCGGAAAGAAAGATGTGGACCGCGCACCAGCAGCGCTCCCGCAAATACCAGCAGCGCAATGGCCATGATTTTCAGCACCATTAAGGCGCTCTGAATATTGCTCCCGCTCCGTACTCCCAGGCAGTTGGCAATCGTCAGCAGCGTGAGCGTGAGAATCCCCACCAGCCACTCCGGCGCAGGCACGTGCGTAAGCTCGATGAAATAACGGGAAAAAATGCTGGTGACGACAGCCATTCCGCCCGTCTGGATCACCAGGAGCAGCACCCAGCCATACAGAAACGCGATCAGCGGATGGTAAGCCTCCCGCAGATAGGCGTATTGACCGCCAACCCGCGGCAGCCGGCTGGCGAGTTCCGCATAGATGAACGCCCCGGTGAGCGCAATCACGCCCCCCGTGATCCATGCCCCCAGCACCAAAGCCGGCGTGTGTACCTGCTGCGCCACCACATAGGAGTTGACAAAGATGCCGCCCCCAACCGTGCCGCCCATAACCAGCATGGTGGCGTCAAACAAACCCAGCCTGCGAGCCAGTGACGTAGACGGAGCCGGCGAGGCCTGTGGCGGCTGGGCTTGTGTGAAGTCAGACGGCAAGAAGAAATACTAAGCCAACCGGAGCGGGAAAGAGTAGGCCGGTTCATCTGTTCATTGGGGGAGTGATGAACCGGCCCAGATTGGACGTGGGCTGAAGCGAATCCGCGCCCCCGCAGTCGCGGCCCACGTCCAAAACGATTCGAGCTATTGTCCCAGGTAGCGCACCAGCACGAAGCTGGCTGTTCCTGTATTCGTGTTAAAGATGGCGCCCACTGCCACAATCTTGCCATCTCCTTGTATGGTGACGCCCGTAGCCGTCGCGACAAACGGGAAAGAAGTAGTAGTACTACCCCTTACCCCAAAGGCGGAATCCAAGGCGCCATTTGCATTCAGCCGCGCCACCCCAAACAATCCGCTCTGCGTCCCGCCGGCCACCACAACCTTCCCATCTTGTTGAATCGCAAGGGCGTTAGCGTTCCCCGAGCCGGCGGCGCCACCAAAGTTAAAGGGTGGATCATTAAAAGAATTATCTTCGCCACCAGCGGACAGGAACCGGACAACATCCACAATATGAGTCCTGCGATTGACAGAGAAAGGCCCAGCCTGCACGAACTTGTTATCCAGCTGAAATGTTTCCGATCCGCCATGCGAAATCGCCACGATCGCTCCACCCAGCACGCTGGGCTCAAGAGCGCCGTTGGCGCCGAATTCCAGATTGTTTGTCCCACACAGCGCGAGAATATCTCCGTTTGCCAGCAGCGCCAGCGAGGCTGCCGGACCGGGCACCGCAGTTGTCAGTACTTTGCCGCCGTTGCCGAACGTGTTATCCAGGCTGCCATCCAGGTTGTACCGGGACAGCGCGACGAATGTTGGTTCAACTTTGCCTCCCTGTCTCGCTAAGCCGCCGGCCACGATCTTGCCATCGCTTTGCACTACCACCGCAAGGGCCGCTTCGCGCACGCCCGGGTTGGGCGCGGCGAAGAATTCCGTAGTCACCACGCCGCTGCCACCAAAAGTCCTGTCCAGGGTTCCGTTCGGATTAAAGCGGGCTACTCCAAAGCGATCGAAGCTGCCGTCGCTGCTCTGCTCCTCGCCCGCAACCACGATTCTGCCATCGGGCATCAGGGCTAATGAGAATGCCTCGTTAATGAAGTTATCCCATGCTGCCAGCGCGAGCCCGCCCTGGCCGAAGGTGCGATCGAGTTGTCCGTTGGGCAGATAACGCACCAAGCCGATGGCCTCCGAAGCCACGTTCGGCACATCCACGATTGCTCCCACCACCACGATCTTGCCATCGGGTTGCTCGAGAGCAGCGAACGGCACTGCGTTGACTTGTCCGGGCGCAAGATTACTGAAATCAGTAATGACCGTGCCACCCTGGCCAAACGAAGGATCAAGTTTGCCTGCCTGCGCCGCAGCGCTCTGCACGCCGAGGCTCATGGCAAGAAGCCACATGGCGGTCGCTATAATCTTGGACGTAACTTGCATATGTTGATTTCTCCTTTACGCTTACATGGTTTAGTCGCGGCGAGCATCGCCCGCATTACAAAATTAAATTTCGAGCGAGAAGAAGTTGTCGGAGGCAGGTAAAACTTATGTCAACGGCTCGTGAAATCCTGTGATGTTCGGATCAGGAGGCCGGAAGGCGGGTTGCTCCATTCTGACACTCAGGAATTTGGTCTTTGCCAGGAGCTAGCTAAGCTAGGAGCTAGCATCTGCTCTTCTCTCCATCTGGTAGTACATGCCATCGTCGCTGATCACGACGAATCCTAACCGCTGGTACAGGCGGCGTGCCCGATTGGACTTAAGTACCTGCAGGCGGACAGGAATGCCTTCTCTATCGGACTTATCCAGCAGGTCGCGCAGCAGTTGCGTTCCAATTCCCCGGCTGCGGTAGTCGGACAGGACCGCGATATCTACGAGCCGGCGGGCATCCAATTCGCGAAAAACCAGAATCCGGCCAATCGGCTGTCCATCCACCACAATGATCTGATGGTCAGCTCCGGAATAGGCCATTGCATACCAGTTTTGCTGCGCATTGAACTGCATGCGAAGAAATGTCTCCTGCTGGGCTGCCGGCCAGCCAAAGGATGACACTTCTTCCTGGCGGGTGTTGGCGTAGAGTTTGAAAAGAAAATCCTGCTGGTCTGGAGTGAAAGGCTGCAAGGTAAAATTCATCTGCGCCTGGAGCCAGTTCCCGTTTATGTGGGCTGCGTGCGCAAGCGGGCCGCATCGTTGGCCAGGCGATTGGCTTCCTGATTGCGCTCGCGCGGAATGTGGGCGATGCGGAAATTGAGGGAACGGGCCAGCTTGCGACACGTCCAATTCAAGGAATAGAGACGAGCACTGCGGCACGCGTAGACACCGGTCATTTGTTTCACTACCAACTCTGAATCAGAGTACACATGCAACGCCGTCGCCTTCAGGTGCAGGGCACACTGCAAAGCTTCAAGCAGCGCAGCATACTCGGCCACATTGTTGTCATGGTGGCCGATCCACTTAGCGATCCTGATCATCTCGCCATTGGGCTTTTCCATCACCACTCCGATGCCGGATGGGCCTGGACTGCCATGCGATCCACCATCAACGTAGGCTACAAAACCAGACATTCAACTCCTCGTTAGACAGAATGAGGCAAGCGCGCCTTCTGGTCAAGGTATTCGTTTGATTCCTCAGTTTCGTTTGTTGCGCAAATTTGGAGTTGAGGAAGATACCTTTGTGGAAAATGTTGTGGAAAAGCGGATGATTCAGGTGCTTACCTGGATTGGGCCGCGATTTTCGCGGGACTGCGCAGGTTGGCGTCGGATAAAGATTTCCGGCTGTTTGCACCAACCTTCGGCGTTGACAATTGACCTTTCTCCTTTAAGATGGCTTCCGTCGACGGCTGAAAGGGTTGGCTTCAATGAAACGCAGCTAATCCGAAGTAGGCTGGGTGATCTGGTTCGGTGAAGTGATTCGCTGAATACCTGAACCCGAAAAAACCGGCGAATTCTGCGAGGAAACGCCGGGGTTTGGGACTGCGAAAGCAGTGATCGCATCAAGGGCTGTGACGGTACATGCATCCACGTTGCTAACTCCCTCGCAGGAGCCGGCGGCTAGAGCATAACCAAAGTCACAGCCTTTACCTTTTTTGACGGCGCTTAACACTCATCGCGGATCGGCAAAGGCAGCAACTCTCCGAAGTATCTATGGTATGTATCTAATCTATCCTATCTATCTATCGATTATGACTCCAATAGTTGGCGATGATTGAGTTCCCGAAGTCAGTCTGCATACGATGGATGGTTTGCTGGCTGGAAAGCCAGTTTACCTGCGTCGCATGCGGTTGACGCCCGTTGGCCGCTATCTGGGCCTCGTCCTGCTGGTAAATCTGCATAAACCTGGGAGTGAGCTGCATCGAAGCTTTGATGTGGGCACGCACCTGTTCCGCGCGGGCGGCAAGTTGCGGCGGAGCAACATATAAATAGATGTCGGCGGTTTTGGTTTTGGGCGGATCGTCTCTGATATACGCATCCATGTTATTGAAGGCCTTGCCGGACGTTTTGAATTGCCAGGGATTGCTGTTTGGTTTGTTCAAAGCGTCTATCAGAGACTGCGGTAATGGTTTGAGTTCTGCCATTGCACGCGGCTGTTGCGGTTGATGTTGCTGCACCGGTAGTGGTTGATGCTGCGGCTGCTGGGGCAAAGGCGAGGCAGAAGAAGGTCCGAACAACTCCAGGTTTCTCTGAAGCAACGGTTCAACACTGGCAAAAAAGCTTTCCGGCGCCGCATATGCCAGAAGGACTACGTTACCATCCTTCTTCAAACAGGTAACGCGCGCCCGACAGGTTACACCTTTGGGAGTGACGTAATGCACCAGTGCGGTAGCAGAATCGCCAGACGCTGGTGCCGCAATTTCGGGGGGTTTAGCTTTGGGAAAGAAAGATGTCGAGCGGAAAAGTCCCTTGCCAAGAATTTCATTTGCAGGCTTCTGACTGGCCGGGCCGGTTATGAACTCGACGAGTGAGAAGACCTCGCCATCTCACACCGTCCTCTATGTAGCAGACGTCGCCTGCTTGCATGGCGCTCTTGCAATGCGGAATGCTGGCAAAGGTCAACGACTCCCTCAGCCTGATGCGATTCTCCTCGGCTGGCGAAACCGGCTGGTTGAGCCAGGAATATGTTTCCTGCAATGCGGTTGAAAGTTGGTAGGCAACGACCATCCGCGAGCAGAGCGCTACATCGCTTTCAGAACCACGCCCCTGTTCGATTTTCAGGAAGAAGTCCTGCACCTGCCTCTGCGCATCGGGGCCCGGTAGTCCAACCGCATCGCGGCGCAGCTTCATTTGAATCAGGGCAAGAGCTTGATGCAACCGACGGACTTGCGGCTGCGAGGCCGCGGTGGCTTCCTTTTTCATCGCTTCCAGGACCTGGTCTTGCGGCAAAACCAGGCATGTTTCGATAGCGTGGACAGCTCGCAGCATGTCCGAGCCAGGAAGGCCAGCAATGAAAGATTTGGCGGAATAGGGTCCAGTCTGGCAAATCGCGTACTCCGCGTTAGTGTATCGCAAGCGGTACTGCAAGCCGCCATGTCAATAAGGGATAGGATCGCTCGTCTCTGTGTTCAATCAAGCGGAGGCGACGGGAATAGGAACCACCATGTCATTTATATTACATAAATTGAAAATCTGGCGGAGAGGGAGGGATTCGAACCCCCGATACCCTTTCAGGTATGGCCGCTTTCGAGGCGGCTCGTTTCAACCACTCACGCACCTCTCCCGTCCATTTGGTGCATTCCGCGATAGCTCCAGCGGAACGCTTGCAAGCAGTTGTGGTCCAGGGCCGCTTACAATCTCAATTGTCTGCGCCTTGCGCGCTTTGTTGATTTTATCAGGTGGGTGAGGTTTTTGGCCCGAAGTGATGGCGTGAACGAATGGCTCTGTCAAGCCGAGAGATATGGGATTGCCAGCCTATTCCGCTGCTGACTCTTTTCTTCTGTGCCTGAAAAAACTCTGCAAGAGCTGCGAGCACTGCTCTGCCAGCACTCCGGATGTAACTTCCATCTTATGGTTCAGGCTGGGATGATTCAGCACTTGAAGTACGGAGGCCACAGCACCGGCTTTGGGGTCGCTGGCGCCGTAAACCAGTCGATCTACACGGGCGTGAACCAAGGCGCCGGCACACATAGAGCACGGCTCTATTGTTGCGAATATTGCGCACCCCGGCAGGCGATAGTTGCCGAGCCTGGCTCCCGCTTGGCGCAGGGCGACAATCTCGGCGTGGGCGGTTGGATCGTGGTCCAGCAGAGTGCGGTTGTGTCCCTGACCTAGAATTTGCCCATTTTTGATATTGATAACTAAGGCGCCAACAGGCACTTCGCCCACCATGGCGGCCCGCCGCGCCTCCTCCAGGGCAAGCTGCATCCAGGCGACATCGTCGGCAGGGCGCATCAGTTGCGGGTTTTCCGAGTCAGACATAACTTCGGCGGCTGCGCTGAAATTCTACATGAGAAGCAACTTCCCTTTGAGACGGAGTCCAACCCCGATCTATTAACCCGTCTCTAAACGGTTAATGGCGTCTATCGGCTGCTCACAGATTTTGCGAGCGAATCCCATTGGCCGACGAGTAGTGAATCTTTCGAAGGAGGCAACCCCATGAACAAGAAAATTCTAATAGCATTTGTGCTGGCGAGTGGCATGGTCCTGGCACAAACCGGGAACAGTGCGGGGAGTGCGGATCAGAACCAGACTCCGCAAGGTGCACAGTCCCCGTCCAGCGCCCCTAGCCAACAGCAACCAGCATCTCCCAGTGATCAGAGCAATCAGAATCAGAATCAGAACACCGCAACCAGTCCTTCCAACGGCCAGGAGACGGTTTTGCGTGGCTGCTTGAAGCAGGCCGGTGGCAACTGGGTAGTCTCTCAAAACGGGCAGGACATCACCGTCAACGGAGACAGCTCCATGTTGAAGCCGCATGATGGACATCAGGTAGAAGTGCATGGGACCCAGGCTGGTGGCGGAGCGCTGCGAGTGACATCTGTCAACATGATTTCTGACTCATGTGGAGGCGGTAGCTAGGCTGCGGCGGCTACGACAACTGCCCGGATGCAGACAGCATTCGGGCAGTGCTATTTTTCAGATGGGTGGGTTGAAGGAGAAGTTACAGCATTCGCCAGTTCCAGAAATCTCTCTGCATCAACGTGCAGTTTAAGCTGGGCTTCCGTAGGCAGGCTGGAACGCTCAAACATCGATTTTCCGGCGAGCATGCTCATTTTGATGATGGCCTCCATCGAACGCGCGCCATAGTTATATCTTCGGATACGGAGAAAGGCGTTCAACACGCCTGAGTCCACATTGAGGATTTTTTGACCTTTGCGATATTGGATCAGATTGGGAGCCAGATCTAAAAGCCTCGCCCTCAACAGCAAAGCGCGCCGGATCACAACACTGGCATCCCACGTATCTTTATCGTCCTCTTTCGGGTGGTCTAGAGTTGGGATATTCACATAACCTTTGAGCCGGCTGAGGAAATCAATGCCCTTGGTTTCCGTTTTCTGTGTGCTGGATTGTTTGCCCCCGCTTCCCTCTGCAGTCTTTAACTGCTTGCGACTCGGTCGTTCTTCCCGCGTCTCCTCGTTCTTGACCGCCTCAAATGCAGTCATGGTAGTCTAAGCCATTCCGCCGCCGGTTACGAGGATTCTGTTCCGGGACAGCGCCGTCGACATGGCTCGATGGGAAGAGTTGGAAATTGGGTGATTTGATAAATGGGTAATTTGAAAAAGAAACCGTTCCAAGGGGAGCTTAGGACTATTCCGCTGGTTGCTGCTGAGTCATGCAATGGATCGCGCCCAGGCCCCAGATCAGGTCACCGCAGTGGATGCCGACAATTTCGTGTCCGGGAAAGAGATCTGTGAGGACGTTCAACGCCACACGATCATTCGGATCATTGAAGGTAGGAACCAACACGAGCTTATTGGCGATATAAAAGTTGGCATAGCTGGCCGGCAAACGTTGTCCTTGAAACACGGCGGGCTCAGGGAGCGGCAGCTCGATGATCTTCAGCTTGCGTCCGAGTAGGTCTGTGGCCAGCGCGAGGCGCTTGAGGTTCTCCTGAAGAGGGGCATAATTGGCGTCGCTGCGGCTGGATTCCGTAACCGCTAGCACGGTGTCCGGCGCGACAAAGCGGGCGATATCATCTATGTGGCCGTGAGTGTCATCACCGGCGATGCCGCGGGCCAGCCAGATGACCTTCTCAATTCCCAGGTAGCCGGCAAGAACCTGCTCAAGGTCTTTGCGCGATAGCCCTGGGTTGCGTTGCTGGACTTTGCTCAGCAGACACTCTTCGGTCGCCAGCATGAGGCCGGCGCCATTTACGTCAATGCTGCCGCCTTCCAAAACCACATGATGCGACTTGCCATTCAGCACCACGGTAGGCGTGAATTGTTCCAACCCCAGTTTGCGCGCGACCAGTTCCGGCAATTGATCATCCTGCTTCCAGTCGGGATATTTCGCCCATCCGCTGAAGCGCCAGTTGGTAACCGCGATTTTATGATTTCCGGACTCACGCCGCACGAACACAGGGCCGGAATCGCGGGTCCATCCTCGATCCGTAGGCCAGAGATGAAATTTCACCCGCTTGAGGCTTACGTGGCAACGGTTGAGCAGGGAACGAACCGCGTCACGTTCCGGGGCGTTGCGGACAATGATGTTAACGTCCTCAACGCGGCTCAGATGGCGGATAATGTCAGCATAGACCCACGGAATCGCCTCAAATTTTCCCGGCCAGTCATCCTGATTGTGCGGCCAGGCAAGCCACGTGCCTTGGTGCCGCTCCCATTCAGCGGGCATGCGATAGCCGAGTTCGCGTGGAGTCAACTGATCGAGCGACGGATGTGGATTAGGCACTGTCAGTCGAGAAACCTCTGGCTTATCCCTGAATAGCTGTCAATGCGGCGGTCACGCAAGAAAGGCCAGTTACGGCGGACTTCTTCTAGTTCCCGCAGGTTGCATTGACCGATCAGAATCTCTTCCCGGTCGTGTGAGGCTTCGGCGATAATCCGGCCAAACGGATCGCAAAAAAATGATCCTCCCCAGAATTCCAGACCCTTGCCCTCAGCGCGCTTTCCGCAAATATCGCCGAACTCATGACCGACACGGTTCGCTACAGCGACAAATACGCCGTTGGCAATAGCATGGGACCGCTGGATGGTGCGCCACGCATCATGCTGCGCCTCGCCATTTTGCGCTTTTTCATCCGGATGCCAGCCTATGGCGGTAGGATAAAAAAGAACGTTGGCGCCTTGCAAAGCGGTCAGGCGGGCGCCTTCCGGGTACCACTGGTCCCAGCACACCAACGCGCCCACTCGGCCATATCGCGTGTCGAACGCCTTAAACCCAAGGTCTCCGGGAGTGAAGTAGAACTTTTCGTAATACAGCGGATCATCGGGGATGTGCATCTTGCGATATAGGCCTTTGATGGTCCCGTCATCATCCAGCACCACGGCGGTGTTGTGATACAAACCGCGCGCCCGGCGCTCAAATACTGAAACGATGATCACAATCTTTTTTTCCCGCGCAATTCTTGCCATCAGGTCGGTTGTCGGTCCGGGAACAGGCTCTGCCAGATCAAACAGAGAGGCATCTTCGCGCTGGCAGAAGTATTGAGTACGAAATAGTTCCGGAAGGCAGACAATCTGCGCGCCGCTCCGGGCAGCTTCGCCCACATGCTCGCCTGCGCGCTGAAGGTTCTCGTCCGGATCGGGCGAACAAGACATCTGCACCAAGCCAATTGTAAAGACCTCAGACAGCACTCCGCTCCTTGCGACTGTTGGGATGACCCATAAGAATAACAGAGGGAAGATCAATTCATCCGTTCATTGGTCATTGGTGGCTCGGACGATGGCAGGCTGCTTCAGGCTTGGGTTGTTCTGACACAGGGAGGACAAACTCAGGTTCCCACGCCTTTGCGGATTGACGAGGAGCCGCTCAAGCTTGTACTTTTCAAAGTCTACTCCGTGGACAATCAAGTTTGAGGTGAAGCGTTGAAACAAAAGCATGAGGGTGCGGGTAAAGACCGCAAACTGCATGATCCCGTCGAGGACAAACTCTCCCCGGTCTTTCCGCTCGATCTTTCCAAGGCAAAGAGCGTCAGCGATCTGTTGCGGGGCATGGCAGACACGGCTTTTACAGGCCGCCAGCTCGGTGAAGCGGCAGATGTGCTGGAAGCCATGGCCCGCGACCGCGAATGTTTTGTCGTCATGACGCTGGCCGGCGCCATGACCGTGGCCAAGCAGGGTCTCATCATCTGCGACCTCATTGATCGAGGGCTGGTGAATGCTATTGTCTCCACCGGCGCTCTCATGGCCCATGGACTGGTGGAGGCTACGGGATGCAATCATTACCGCTACGATCCCAGGATGGACGATGTCCAGCTCTATGAAGCGGGTTATAACCGCGTTTATGACACGCTGGAGCCGGAGCAGAACCTGGACCACGTGGAACTGGTGATGGAGGCCGTGCTGGGAAGCTGGGACCCCGCGGAAACCATGTGTTCGTGGCGGCTGAATCAGGAAATCGGCAAACACCTGAAAAAACATGCCCGAGGACGGGGAATCCTGAGGTCGGCATTCGAAAAGGGGGTGCCGGTCTTTGTGCCCGCATTTACGGATTCTGAGCTAGGCCTGGATGTGGCACTTACCAACCGTATGAGGGCACGGGAAGGGAAGCCGCAGTTGCGCTACGATCCCTTCCTCGACCTTAACCATTTTGCGGAAACCCTTCTCCAGCAAAGGCGACTGGGCATCTTCACCATTGGGGGCGGCGTGCCCCGGAATTGGGCGCAGCAGTTCGGTCCGTATTGTGAACTGCGAGTGCGCCGTGCAGGAGAGGATGTTCCCCTCAAGCGCTACCACTACGGAGTTCGAATCTGTCCCGAACCTGTGTACTGGGGAGGTCTTTCCGGCTCACCCTATAGCGAAGCAATTTCCTGGGGAAAGTTTGTTCCACCGAAGGAAGGAGGTCGGTTTGGCGAAGTCTTTGTGGACGCCACCGTCGGCCTGCCTGTTATGGTGGCGGCCCTGTTCGAGCGATTGGGGAAGAAGTACAGAAAAACCAGGGGATAGGCCACGGGGGTTACAGCGGAAGGACCTGGTGAGTGGGTATTTGAGATTGCCAAATCTAAAACCGGGCTCCGCGCCTTTCCTCCTTCTGGCCCATTGGCCTCTGGCTCACTCGAAGATCAGGATTGCTGAGGCAATCACCGTCGTCCACAGCCCTCGCTTGTCGCCAATCGCGGTCTGCGTGATGTTGGTGGTGCGGACGATCTTGTTGGAGATGCGGTAAATCTCCTTTTTCTCGTCCCAGGATTTGTCGGAGTCAAACTCCACATTCAGGGTGGTAGCCAGCATCTCTGCCGCCAGCTCTTCTGCATATTCACCGGCAACATTATCCGGTTCGCCGAAGGAGTGATGTTCGCTCAGGTAGCCATAAGTGCTTCTATCGGCCGGGATGGCCAAACCGATGCTGGAAGCGATTAAACGATGCGGCTCGCGGGTAGAATTCTCGGCTACCACGGCGAAAACCACCTCGCCCGGACTCAGGTGTTTAAGGCCCTCATTGCGCGAGATCAGCTTGCAATGAGGAGGAAAGATGGATGAAACGCGCACTAGATTTTGCGCGGCGATCCCGGCATCCCGCAACGCCAGCTCAAACGAGGTCAAGCGTTCTTTGTGCTTGCCATTTCCTTTAGTCAGAAAGATACGCTTGGGAACCATATTTAGCCCCACGTGTTGTGGTCCTCCGAGACAGAGTTAGTTAATTAGAGGTGAATCACAAAAAATAACACACGCAAGCGATGTAGCAAGTAAAAATTCCTGATTTTTTTGAGCGGTGTCACCCAACTTGAACACAAGTGAGCCGAAAGACGGCTAGAAACGGCAAAAACCAGGAACCGGGATATGTGACGGATTGCCAGAATCCCCTTTGGCTCTGCGACTTCGCCTCGAAGCCAGGCTACGTTACCAGAATTGCCAAAGCTAGACTTAAGACCGAGTCCCCGTCACTACCCATCCCGTGTCTCTTTGAGGAGGGATCTCTGTTAAAGCGCCTGAGCCGGCTTAAGCTTGACGGCAATCTCTATAAAAGCCAGCGCAGCGCGGCTCAGGGCCTTATCCTTGCGAAACACCAGGGCCAGTTCGCGCCGGATGGAGACGTCCGCCATAGGAATGGCGGCCAGGGCTCCGGCTTTAACGTCCTCGATCACGTTGGACCTGGCGACAAAACCCACGCCTACGTCCGCTGCCACAAACCGCTTGAGCAGTTCACTGGAGTCCAGTTCCATGGAGATTCGGGGCTTGAGATGGCGCTCGTGGAAGAGGTTTTCAATGGCATCGCGCGTTCGCCCGATCTTGGGCAGTAACAGAGGGAATTGCACTACCTCGCCAATTCCCGCTTGCTTCATCGCGCTGAGAGGGTGGCCAGGCGGAGCGATAATTACCAGTTCATCGCGGTGGATCGCGACTACCGTCAACCGTTTGTCATCCACCGGAGTTGAGACCACTCCAAAATCCACGCTGTTATCAATCACTGATTCCAGAATCTTGGCCCGTTCAAGGCGGCTGATATGGACTCCAACGTCGGGATAGAGTTTTTTGAACTCGGCAAAAACCTCGGGCAGGATGTGGAGACAGGTAGCCTCGTTCGCCCCGACCACAATTTCGCCTCGGGGCACGCGCTCCATCTCAGCAAGGGTGCTGATGATGCTCTTTCGGGCTTCCAGCGCCTCGTCCGCATATTTCTGGAAGACTTTGCCCGCCGCAGTCAGCGCAACCTTACCGCCGCTGCGATCAAATAGCCTGGCCCCAACCTCTTCTTCCAGAGCGCGAATCTGGGAGGAAATGGCCGGCTGGGTGCGGAAGCGCTTTTCCGCTGCCCGCGAAAAACTGACATGGCGGGCGACTTCCAGAAATGTCTCCAGCTGATCGAAGTCCATTGACTCATCTATGGAAAGCGTTTGGGGATGTACGTATTGTACTTCGAGAGGGAAGTGATTCGTTCAGTCTACTTTCCCTTGAACTTAGGTGGACGCTTCTCGTGAAACGCGGCAATTCCTTCCTTCGCGTCCTCTGTGTAGTTCGCTGCCAGCGTGCCCAGCGCCGCGTCTTCCAGGGCGTTTTCCAGCCCCATTGCGAGCTGTTTGTACATCATGCGCTTGGTGATGCGAATTGCAATCGGAGGCCCCGCAGCCAGCCGTTCCGCCCATTGGCGGGCCCTTGGCATCAGCTCGGCGTCGGGCACCAGCTCGGTGACCAGGCCCAACTCCTGCGCCTGCCGGGCCGGATAGACTTCCGAGAAGAGGGACATCTTGAGTGCCTTTTCCAGACCCAGGAAGCGGGGGAACAGATAAGCGCCGCCCTCATCCGGAATCAGGGCAAATTTCAGGCTGGTATCCCCAAATCTGGCGCTCTCGGCCGCGATGCGGAAGTCACAGGACAAGGCCAGCGTCAGTCCGCCGGCCACGGCGGCCCCGTTGACAGCCGCAATGGTGGGCTTATCGAACCGCTGAAGAAACTTCACCAGTTCGTGCATGTTCTCCCGCATTTCCAGCATCGATTCCAGGCGGTGGCCGCGATAGCGCGTAGGGTATTGGAAGTCGCGGCCAATGTCGCCACCCGAGCAGAAGCCCCGGCCTGTGCCGGTCAGAATGACCGCGCGAATCTCGTCATCATCGCGGGCGTCGCCCAGGGCTGCCAGGATTTCATGGACCATGATCTCTGAATAGGCATTCAGCTTCTGCGGACGGTTGAGCGTCACGGTGGCCACGTGGCCGGCTTTGTCGTAGAGAATCTGCTGAAATTCCTTCATCGTCCGGTAAACTTCGGTACGCGCTTTTCCAGAAAGGCGCGCACTCCTTCTTTATGATCTTGGGTTTGGCCGCAGCGCATGTGGGTTTCCGCCTCGCGATCCAGCAGGGTGCGGAAGTCCGTGTGTGTGGCCAGATTGATGTTGGCCTTCATATAGCGATAGCTGGTCAGTGGCCCGTGTGCAATGCGCGCTGCCACCGCCCGGGTCTCAGTCTCCAAATGATCGTGGGGCGTTACGCGATTTACTAGTCCCAACCTGTAGGCTTCGGCTGCGTCAATCATATCCGCCAAAAAGAGCAACTCCTTGGCTTTGGGCGCGCCCACGTATTGCGTAAGCAGCCAGGTGGTCCCAAAGTCGCCGCCAAAGCCGACCTTGGCATAGGCAGTCCCGAATTTCGCCTGATCAGAGGCGATGCGCAGGTCGCATGCCAGGCAGATCCCGAGGCCCGCGCCCATGGCAAACCCGTTGACCTGGGCGATGGTCACCTTGGGGATGCTGTAGAGCAGCCAAGAAAGCTCCTGTACTCCGCGTAACCGGTCAATGCTTTGCTCAAGGGATGGCTCTTCCGACTGGGCCATGGCGGCCACGTCGCCGCCGGCGCAGAACGCTCGTCCGGCGCCGGTCACCACGATCGCGCCAACGTCCGGATTGTTACTCCAGGAGCGCAGGGCCTCCATGGAGCCGTTCAGCAACTCGGCATTCAGCGCGTTGAGCTTGTCCGGACGGTTGAAGGTGAGAGTGGCTACCCGGTCTTGTATGGTGGTAGTGATCACGCGACCAATAGTAAAACACAGATGGGCAAAACGAAACCAGAACCTGCCACGGAGGCATCGAAGCACAGAAGTTTCACGGGAGAGAAATCAAAAGCAGAGGAAGGGCAAAAACCCCTGGAGCGAGGGAGGGAGGCGGAGAACACCGGCAAAATCTGTGGCGCTATTCATTCCGAGTTTCACCACCATACAACCTAAATACGAAGTACCAAATCCCAGGTACTCGTTTTACAATAAAACGTACACCCCGTTACACCCGACCTCTGAACTCTGGACCGACAAAGGAGAAGCATGGCCGTAACCAAGGCTGAGTCCAAGAAGAATGCTACGGCAGTCGCGGACCTTCCGGCGAAAGCCGAGAAGACTTACGAAGGGCTGACGCGCCAGCAATTGGTAGAGATTTACCGCCTCATGTTTCTTTCCCGGCGTTTGGACGACCGGGAGATCCTGCTTAAGAGGCAACAAAAGATTTTTTTTCAGATATCGGGCGCAGGACACGAGGCGCTGGTAGTAGCGGCTGGCGTGGCGCTCAAGCCTGGCTACGATTGGTTCTATCCTTATTATCGTGACCGGGCACTGTGCCTGGCGCTGGGCGCAACACCTTATGAGCAATTGCTACAGGCGGTTGGCGCGGCCGATGACCCTAGTTCCGGCGGCCGCCAGATGCCCTCCCACTGGGGATACAAGAGACTCAACATCGTAACCCAGTCTTCTCCCACCGGAACGCAGTTGCTTCAGGCTGTTGGTTGCGCCGAAGCGGGACGCTATTTCAGCCAGCATGCTGAAGCCGCCAGGAAACACGATGGCGACTACCGCCAGTTCAAGGACGTAGTTTTTCACGGCGACGAGGTGGTCTATTGTTCCTTGGGTGACGGCACCACCAGCGAAGGCGAGTTTTGGGAAGCCATGAACACCGCGTGCAATCTAAAGTTGCCGGTGTTGTTCATGGTTGAAGACAATCAGTATGCCATCTCCGTGCCGGTCGAGGTACAGACCGCGGGAGGCAGCATTTCCAAGCTGGTGGGCGGATTTCCCAACCTGCTGATCCTGGAATGCGACGGCACCGATCCCATTCCCAGTTATGCCACAATCAAGCGCGCTGCTGAATATTGCCGTTCCGGCCAGGGCCCTGCTCTGGTGCATGGTCATGTGATCCGCCCTTATTCGCATTCGCTCTCGGATGACGAACGCCTGTATCGCCCGGACTCTGAGCGCCAGAAGGACGCGCAGCGCGATCCCATCACCCGCATGCAGATGTTTTTGATCCGCGAAAACATCCTGAATGAAGAGGAGATCAACAAGCTGGAAAAATCAGTGGAGGAGGAAGTGCTGGACGCTTCAGAGCGCGCGGAAAAAGCTGCGTTGCCGGCCACCGACTCCATTTACAACCACGTCTATTCCGGGGAACTCGATCCGCGGACCATGTCATCAGAGCCGCGGCCGCAGGGTGCGGACAAGACTATGGCGGACCTCATCAATGCCTGCCTTAAGGATGAGATGCGGCGCGATGATCGCATCGTGGTATTCGGCGAAGATGTGGCCGATTGCAGCCGGGAGGAGTACCTAAAACAGAAACAGATCAAGGGCAAAGGCGGCGTCTTCAAACTGACCGCCGGATTGCAAATGGAGTTTGGAAGCGATCGTGTCTTCAACTCTCCCCTGGCTGAGGCCAATATCGTTGGTCGCGCCGTCGGCATGGCCACGCGCGGGCTCAAACCCGTCGTCGAAATCCAGTTTTTCGATTACATCTGGCCCGCCATGCACCAGATTCGCAGTGAATTGGCGTTGGTCCGCTGGCGCTCGAATGGGGCCTTTTCTTCGCCGGCGGTGGTGCGCGTTGCCATTGGCGGATACCTGACCGGCGGTGCAATCTATCACTCGCAGTGCGGCGAGAGCATTTTTACGCATATTCCCGGATTGCGGGTGTGTTTCCCCTCCAATGCGCTGGATGCGAATGGCCTTTTACGTACCGCCATTCGCTGTGATGATCCGGTCTTGTTCCTGGAGCACAAGCGCCTTTACCGCGAGACCTTTGGCCGCTCGCCGTATCCCGGCCCGGATTACATGATTCCTTTCGGAAAAGCCAAAGTGGTGAAAGAAGGGAAAGATCTTACGCTCATTACTTACGGCGCGTTGGTTCCCCGCGGCTTGCAGGCGGCGCAGAAAATTGAACGCGAGCAGGGCGTGAACGTAGAGTTGATTGATCTGCGCTCGTTGACGCCATACGACTGGGAGGCCATTGCCACCTCAGTCCGCAAAACCAGCAGGGTAATTGTTGCCCATGAGGACGTCCTGAGCTGGGGCTACGGCGCAGAGATCGCCGCGCGCATTGCGGACGAGCTTTTTGAAGACCTGGATGCTCCTGTCAAGCGCGTGGCGGCCACGGATACATTTGTCGCCTATCAGCCCGCGTTGGAAGACGTAATTTTGCCTCAGGCCGCAGACCTGTATCGAGCGATGGAGAGCCTGGCGAAGTTCTGAAGACGTATGGGTTCGGGCAACGCTCCAGCATTTAGAAAAGTTGGTAAACTTGCCTGCGGCTCCCAAAGAGTCATGAAAATCACAAAGTTATTTATTTTCAGCGAGAACGGAGCAATGCGATTTTCGACCCTGGTGACTTGGTAAGTGAAGAGCGATAGCACGAATCGCACTTGCTCTGCAATTACCAACTCACCAACTTACCAACTTTGTAAGTTACCAACTTGTTTTAAATGCTGCTCTCAATCTTCACTCCTCTTTCCTCCATCTCTTCGATGAAGGCCTGCGCGGGTACGTCGAGCTCCTGATAGATGCCGCCGCGCTTGGAAATCGTATTCGAGCAGATCATCTGCAGCACGATCGATGCGGGCCATGCTGTGGTGCGCATCATGGATGTCATCTTCGTTTCCTGGTCGTAGTGGTCCACTAACGTGAACGAAGTAATGCAGCTACTGTTATGCGCCTCAATACGCATGATGGTGACGTCCGGTTCATCGCCCGACAATTTTTTCAGAAACAGCTGTGAAGTCAGAGCTCGCGGCGCAACTTCCGTCTTGCCAACCCTGATCTTGTTGCTGGAGAAAAATCCCAGGTCATACAGTCCGCGAATCAATTGGAAATGACCGGGATAACGCAGGGTCTTCTCAAAGCACTCGCCCACCTTGTCCTTGAAAGTCTCCGGCAGCGTGGAAGTGCCGCCGGAGGTGTGAAAGGCAATCAGGGGCTCAAAGCCGGCCATGAAGAACTCTTCCGGCTCGGTCAAGGGCTCGATTTCGTGGATTTCCCCTGTGCGCAAAATCTTGGCGGGCTCAGCATATTCATTGATCAGGCCTTCCACGCTGAATACGAGCTGATAAAAGAAAGGAGGCCTGGGTTTTTCAGGCAAGCCCCCCACATAAAGTTTAAGTGCGTCGGCTTTGCCTCCTACCCGCCGCATCAACTCGCCCGCCAGAATGGAGGCCATGCCCGGTGAAAGTCCGCAATCCGGGGCAATGGCCACCCGTTTTTTCTCAGCCGCCTTGGCCAGCGCAAACTCCTGGTGGACAACCGTATTGTTTCCTCCCAGGTCGGCAAAATGGCATCCGGAATCAATGGCCGCGCGGCATAGCCCGAGGTTGAAAAAGTAAGGAACGGCGGAAAGCGCGCCTGAATGTCCGCGCATCAATTTGGCCGCATCCGTGGGGCGGGAAGCGTCTAGCTGCGTGGCAACTACTTTTTTTGTGCCGGTAAGTTTGTTGATGCGCGCTGCCACAGACTTCACGCGGGCCTTATCCATATCGGCGAGGGTTACAGATTCGACCTGGCGCGAGCGCGCCATGTCATAGGCAGCCGACGATCCCATCATCCCGGCGCCGATCACCAGAAGTTTCATTGGGGCTCCTGAAGAAACTTACTATTGTAATGCCTGGACTTGGAGGGGATTGGAGATAGCAGTGGGGAAGAATCGAGGGTGATCGCTCGTGATCGGGTGATCCGATGGTCGAAAACCAAACCCCTTTGCGCCGCGAACAGACGGAATCGAATCGGACGAGGCATCGGGTCACTGCGTCATCCCCGACCACACGGATTGGCGCAAGTCGAGCTCGGCATCAATGTTCAGGTTTTGGGTGCTAGATTTTGGCTTTGCGTCTCCGACCACTGGATCACCCATCACGAGCGATCACCCGATTCTTACTGCACGCTGATGTTCCGGGTGGTCGAGAAGTTTTTTCCGTTGTGGTCCCAGGCCTTGACTACAAATAAATGCGTGCCTTTGGCAATGGGAACATCGGTATCGATTGCCGAAGTGTTGGGCGTGTTGAAGACCAATTTGCCGTCCACATAGATCTGCATGGCAGTTATAGCCACGGTAGACTTGGCTGCGGCCACCACGTGCACGGGCGAATTCACGTTCGCATTCTGTCCCGGTAAGCAGACATTTACGGTGAAGCTAGTGTTGTCGGTGCATGGGGATGAGTTGCCGCCACTTGAGCTGATTGCGGTTAAGAAGAAGTCATTTCGGAAGTTCGCGCCGTTACTCCAGGATTTCACTTCCAGCCGGTGGTTGCCCGGTTCGAGCGCCAGGTTAGTGTCAAGATTGCCGCCGGAAATCTGGAAGACCAGTTTGAAGTCGAGATAGATCTGGGTCGCGTTTACCGGCGTTGATGAAGTGGCATGGGACACAATGTGAGCTGGTGAAGAGCCCACAGCGCCATCGGAGGGATGGCAGAGTGTAACCGTGTGGTCGGTCGTCCGTTGCCGGCAGGAACTTACCGGTGTAGTGTTGAGGGCAACCGCAATATCCGTGTCCGTGACAAAGGCGAGGTCAAGTTTGCCATCATGATTGAAATCAGCAGCTACGACAGATGGTTGGCTGGCGAACGCCGCCGACAATTGAACGAATGTTGGATTGCTGGAAATCGTTCCGTCCGCATTTTGCTGGGAAATGAACAGCCCGCTCTTGTTGGGGTCGCCGGTAAACTCATCGCTCCCGACCATGACCACGTCCTTAAGCCCGTCGCCATCGACGGCGAATGCGGCGCCGCCCGGAAGGACACCGTTGATGGCGCTGTTGACGGCTCCGGTGAACGTACCGTCTCCGTTGTTGATATAAGCCAGAAGGCCTTCGCAGGGAGTATGGCAGCCGGAATAGGGGATGAGCGCGTCTGAGAGTCCGTCCTGATTGATGTCTACGGCAAGGATGCGGCGAGGCACAGATAGAGCCTGAACCAGGTGATCGGTAAAGGTTCCGTCACCATTTCCCACCAGCACGCCCCAGGCCCCGATCTCAACGTCAAAGCCGCCGCAGCACTGGATGTAATAGAGATCATCTTTGCCGTCCCTGTTGAAATCGGCCCAGACAATCTGGCTAACCAGGTACTGGTGCTCTCCCGGTTGCGATTTCTGGCCGAAGCCGCTGGTGATTTTCTGGGCCAGAACGCCGCCCTTGCCATCACCGAGGCTTACGTGGACGGTATTCGCCGGAGTATTACTGGAGGTAGCAATGTCGGGATTGCCGTCGTGATTGAAGTCACCCACAGCGATGGAATTTGCATTTGTCGCGCCGGGAATGTCCTCGTGGGGCTGGAAAGTGCCATCGCCGTTGCCAATCAGAATCGACACACTGTGCGCGGCATCGGCTCCGGAGTTGACTACAACCAAGTCCATCTTGCCGTCTTTGTTCCAGTCCACCGCTGCCAGTCCGATAGGCGATGGACCGGTGGCAAAATCAACGTGCGGACGGAAAGTGCCGTCGCCATTGTTGATCAGGATTGAAACGGTGTTGGAACTGGAATTGACCGTGGCCAGGTCAGGAATGTGGTCGCCGTTAAAGTCAGCTACGATAAGTTGGTCCGGCCTCGATCCGAATGGATAACTCTGGGTCATAAAACTCTGGCTGGGCGAAGCGAGGGACACGGATAGCGCGAAAACTGCTACAAAGATGCTTTTCATGAGTAACTCCGGACGGAAGAAGAGCTTCGAGCGGTAGGATGTACTAATTAGTACACAGGATTGCTGCTGTTCGGGGAAATTTACCTGCCCTGGAAGTGGCTTGTTTTCGTGGTCTTGGGGCTATTTCCCGGTTCTCCCGTTTTCGCTTTGAGCTTTTTCTGATGACCTGCAACCACGAGCGATCCTCCGATCTATCCAATTCCCAGGTCCGCCGAGGATTCCAGTGGCGTGCCACAGACGCGGCAGATCACTGCCGAGCAATCGCCGCAGGTCAGGGGATCAGTGACCTCACGAACGCAGTTGGGACAATAAAGCGCGTCAGCAGACCTTTGCGCGGGATTCGCTGTTTCATTCATTATCTTGAGGAGGCAACTGGTCAATGTAGCAGAAAAAGGGATTGGGTGATCACCCGCGATGACCCTGTTTCTTGTTAGCATAAAAACATGGAGATTAAAGACCAACTCATTCAAAGCCATGCCGACAAGAAGCTACAGCAGGAATTTAACCAGTGGGCGGCCGCAGGCCGCGGTGACGATATGGAGCAGCACCACTCCGACATCACCGACCAGACACTTGACCTCATGCACCTGAAGCCGGACGATCGAGTGCTCGATCTTGGTTGCGGAACCGGATGGGCTTCTCGCCGGATGGCACGCATGGTTCCTTCCGGTGAGGTCGTGGGCATTGACGTGGCCGATGAGATGCTTCGCCGGGCAGAGCATGCTTCGGCTGGGATCAAGAATGTGCGCTATATCTGGGGATCGGCGGAACAGATTCCCGCAGAAGACAATACCTTCACCAAAGTCCTCTCCGTCGAATCTTTTTACTACTACGCGGACCAGGGGCGGGCGCTGGATGAACTGCATCGCGTGATGGCGCCCGGCGGCAGGCTGTTTATCCTGATTAACCTCTACAAGGACAATCACTATTCCTTGCGCTGGACGGAAGAGTTAAAAGTGCCAGTGCACGCCCGCTCGGAGGCAGAATATCAGACCCTGTTGGAGCAGCACGGTTTCACGGCGCAATCGCGGCGCATTCCCGACCGCAGCCCGTCACCGGAAGAGTACTCCGGAAAATGGTTTAAGAACGCGGAAGAACTGCGCGAGTTCAAGCGCATCGGGGCGCTGCTGCTGATTGGGGAAAAACGTTGACTATGGCGCACCCGGCGTGACTCGAACACGCAACCCTCAGCTCCGGAGGGTCGCCGCGGCGACCTCTATCCAATTGAGCTATCGATTGGTTTCGATCTCAGGATTCGCTGGACTTCGTCCCAGCCCTTGCCCGTCTTCAGTTCTCGTTCACGGCGCATTGCCCCGGCCCGCGTCGCAAATGACTCCTGATGCACAAGGTCCCAAGGGCCGCGATTCTTAGTGGAGGGGCTGAGGCCTGAATTATGCTCCTCGACGCGTTTTAGTAAGTTACCACTGTGGCCGGTGTAAAAGTCGCCGCTGGATCGGCTGCGAAGGACGTAGACGAAGAACATTTTGCGTTCATGGCGCACCCGGCGTGACTCGAACACGCAACCCTCAGCTCCGGAGGGTCGCCGCGGCGACCTCTATCCAATTGAGCTATCGATTGGTTTCGATCTCAGGATTCGCTGGACTTCGTCCCAGCCCTTGCCCGTCTTCAGTTCTCGTTCACGGCGCATTGCCCCGGCCCGCGTCGCAAATGACTCCTGATGCACAAGGTCCCAAGGGCCGCGATTCTTAGTGGAGGGGCTGAGGCCTGAATTATGCTCCTCGACGCGTTTTAGTAAGTTACCACTGTGGCCGGTGTAAAAGTCGCCGCTGGATCGGCTGCGAAGGACGTAGACGAAGAACATTTTGCGTTCATGGCGCACCCGGCGTGACTCGAACACGCAACCCTCAGCTCCGGAGGCTGATGCTCTATCCAATTGAGCTACGGGTGCCCTGAACACGAGTATAACAAAACGAACCCAGCCAGTTGTCGCACTGGTTGGGGCTATTTGAGGCGTTTCGGAACGAGTTGGATCTCGAAGACTTTAGGCCATAGCTTACCGGTGACAAACAAGCGTTTTCCCTTTGGATCGTACGCAATGCCGTTTAGTACCGCGTCCGATTCAAGGTGATACATGGGATTGAGAAGGCCGGTGAGATCGATCCAGCCGGCCACCTTACCGCTTTGCGGAGAGATGCGAACAATCCGATTGGTCTGCCACACATTGGCAAAAATCTCTCCCTCCACGAACTCCAATTCATTCAACTGATCAATGGAAGTCGCCCCATCATGGACCTTAAATCGGCGCTTTTCCAGAAGCGTGCGGGGATCTAAAACCCGGATCTCATTTGTCCCGTCACTCATAAAGATTTCGCGGCCATTTGTGGTCATGCCCCAGCCTTCTCCGGGATAAGAAAATCGGCGCAGCAGGTGGAAGTCTTCCAGGTTATAGACGAATCCCACTTGCGACTGCCAAGTGAGTTGCACGACCTGGTTATTGAAGATAGTGATGCCTTCGCCGAAGAACTCCGGCGCCAGGTCGACACGTTGAAGAACCTCACCAGTTTCGAGACGAACCTTGCGCAGCGACGAGCGGTTATTGAGGCCGGTGCCTTCATATAGAAAGCCGTTGTGATATACCAGGCCTTGCGTGAAAGCAGCCGGGTCATGAGGAAACGCCCGAACAATCTTGAAGGTGTATTCAGGTGGCCGTCTTCCTTGAATCTGGTGGGAATATTGGCCGAAGAGTAGCGGCCCCAGTGCAGTCAGCAGAAGCGCGACGGTAAGCCATCGACGGGCCACTCTTATTTCGATATCCACGATCTTAGCTTGCGGCGCCGAATCGCTGCGCGGCGCGAGCCTTCGCTCTTGCGGCTTCTTCCTCCCGATTCTTTGGTGGTGCGTTGGTTTCCAGCGCATGGATCAGACGAGCCGAGATAGCGGCGACATCATCCACTGCAGAGAGGAACGCCCCTTCGTTTGCCTTGGACGGTTTGTTAAAACCGGTGATTTTTCTGACAAACTGGAGCGAAGCAGCTCGAATCTCATCATCAGTGACGGGCGGATCGAAGTTAAACAGGGTTTTGATATTCCTGCACATTCCCTATGACCTCACTTAGCAGAACTCCCAAGCCGCGAAGAAAATGTCAGTTTGCCTTGGGTAAACTCTATTCTAACAACTCTTGAGTCAGGCACGGCCCAGAGTGGACGACGTTCCAGCCGAAGACGTGCTTATACGAGTCCGCCCTGCACGCAATGTCAGTGGCGGCCATCAGTACACGGGACAAGCCGTGAGATCTGCCATCTGGACCGCAAGCATGCTTGTCGCCGTCACCGGATTGGAAGCACGGCCAGGCTGCCGGCATTCGGAAACGGATGTGGCGAGCCCGTGAGGCTTAGCCCATTATTGTGCAAGCTGAAAACATAGAGCGCTGAGTTGCTGATCGCATAGACATGGCCGGCCGCGTCCCAGTGCACGTCACGAAACATAATGCCGGGCTCCACAAGATGGCCGAGTGGCGCGAGCGTGCCGTTGGCGTTGAGCCTGAATACCCCAGCCCCGCCGTTTCCTGCTACAGCCAGGAAGTTTCCTGTCGGATCGAACCGTAGTGCAAAGCCCGTCGAGTTGGTTGCGATGATTGAGTTAGTGATCTCTTCCAGTCCACCGGTGGAAGTAATGCGGTAGGTGATGATGTTCTGCTTGCTTCCGTCGTTCGCAATCCCATACTCGACTGCGAGGAACCCTTTTCCAGAGGCTGCCATCCCGCTGGGGCACAGGATGTCATTGTTCGGGTTCGGTGGAAACGTGGTACCCGGATCAAATACTTTCAGCGTGCCGTCCGTTAAACGATGGAAGGCAAAGATGTCCCAATTTGGCGAAGAAGCATCCGTCGCCGTAGGCAAATTGGTTGTTTGCGGAAAAGTGGAGCAGCCCGTCGAAATCTACGCTGATCGGTGAGTTGGTGAGAAATTCAAGCGCTCCATTGTGGGCTACCGCAAACTCGGCGTAAGCATCATTATCAGCGCCCTGGAAGTTAATCTCGCCCACATACAGCGTACTGCCGCCGCGGTCGAGGGTCATGGCTGCGACTCCGGAACCCTGTGGCGTATCGTTGTGGGTGAGGCCGTTGATGGTGGATGTAGCGTGCAGCGCTCCATTCGCCGCCCTCGTGTATGTGGCGATATTGGTTCCATCCGTTCCCCACAGGAATCCGGAGCTAACGACCAACTCCCCCGCCGGACCTGTAAACGGGCTGCCGCTCACCGTCTCAACAGCCCCATTCCTCTGGACGACAAACGCGGCGATTTTGCCCGGTGTGATACTGAAGCTGGTGCCGACATATACATTGGCCACCGTAGGATTGGAAGTAACTGCAGCTTCATTCGTCTGAGCAAGCAGGCTGGTGGTGAAAGCGAATAGAAGTGCGAACGTGAGTCGTAATGTGCGCATAGGGCCCCCAAAATTTCAGGTGTTCTCTTTGTAGTTGGAGCGCACAATTTGGGACCCGAGTTGCCTCACCTCATCCGCTGCTTATGTCGCGCCTTCGTCTATAAATGCCTCAAATTATTTTTCGCTAATCCAGGTTCCAATGACGTTGAGATTCGCCTGCGGATCATATGAGGCTTCAGAGCGCTGCACTCGGTAAGCGCTACACCGGACCATTCGCGTTCCATGGTTTCTACCGGGTTATCTATGCTGGCCGAAAGTATCTTTCCATCCACCAGGCTCAGCTTTATTTCCACATCGAATGTTTCCTTGCCCACGGCTGCCAGATACTTGCCATCCCTTGGTTTTCTGTATCTGGACCCAGTTGTTGGGAGTGCCCGCTACCGGCTTGCGCATCCACTATTCTGGAAGTCTAATTTCCGGGTTCTCCGGGGGACATGCCGGATCAAGACTGTCACCTCTGAGATTCCGTGCCGGGAGAACAACTCAACCGAGGCAGAAATGATTTGGTTTCGAATCGCAGTCTTCTGGCGTTCTTGTCTGGATCCTGGTCCCGATATGACCCATCGTCATTTATGACTGCAGTCATAAATATGAATACTGTTCAAGATCGTGTGCAGAACGTCATTCCACGACACCCAACGACAGCCCGCCCGTGCCGCTGCTTGCCGCTTGTAGCTCGCAGCTCCGGCCTTCATTCTAGCCATGAAGCAATTGGGGCATGGCCCTAAAAACAAATTCAGGAGAATATTCGATGCAAAAATTATCATGGCTTCTCGGGGTTCTATTACTGATGCTCGGCGTGTCTGCGTGGGCGCAGGAAGCACCCCAGGCCGAACTTTTTGGTGGCTATTCTTATGTTCATTCAAACTTCGCGAATGTGGGATTAAATTCCAACGGAGGCAGCGCCTCCCTGGCAGTCAACCCGAACCCCTGGTTCGGAGTCGTAGCCGATTTTGGCGGCTATCACGGCTCGAATTTGACGACCGTGACCTATCTTTTCGGTCCAAGATTTTCTTATCGTTCCAAGTCGCCGTTTACTCCGTTCGCTCAGGTTTTGTTCGGGGGCGCTCATGCCTCAGGCTCCAGCAACGCGTTCGCCATGAGTGTAGGCGGTGGCCTTGATCTGCGAGCCGATTCTCAGTGGTCATGGAGAATCGTCCAGGCAGAGTATCTGCTGACTAACTTCAATGATGGGAGCAGCGGCCATCAGCACAACGCACGCATTTCCACTGGCGTTGTCTATCGCTGGGGTGGCAAGTAGAGACTCGGCCAGTTCTCGCTCGGAGAACTGGCCAACTTTTGGGAACTGCTCGAATCAAGCTCAGGACTAAGAGCAATTCGCACCAACTCTAATCCCAGCAGCTTAAGCGATTTTCCAGCAGGAAACCTAGGTGAAATCCCTATGTAGGCTGAATAGCTGCTTCCATAGCCTCTTAACCATGCAATTGAATCATAAGTCCCCGATTAGAGTTTTGGTTCTACTTATTGCTGTCCTTATGCCGGCGTTGATTGCAGGGTGTGGAGGAGGCCGCAGTCTCGTTGCTTCCAATTCAGCGCCCGGAACCGGAGTGTCGCAGGGTACGCCCTCCTCTCCCACACCATCACCAACCCCAACGCCAAATCCATCTCCTACACCCGCACCGGGCCCATCGCCCTCCCCGACTCCCACGCCCTCGCCATCTCCCACACCCAGTTCGCAACATGGCCCTGTGGTTTTGGTCGTGGAAGAAAATCACGGTTATTCGAGCGTGATTGGTAATTCGGCCATGCCGTATCTAAACAGTCTGGCGAGGCAAAATTCCTTGGCCACCCAGTATTTCGCCAACACTCATCCCTCGATTGGCAATTACCTCATGATGACTACAGGCCAGATCATCACCAATGACGACACCTTCAATGGTCCGGTCAGCGCCGATAATCTGGTGCGTCATCTGCTTCCGGCAGGGAAAACCTGGAAGTCTTACGCGGAAAGCTTGCCGGCCATTGGATATATTGGCGGCGACTCCGGCAACTACCTGCACCGCCATAATCCGCTTTCCTACTTCACGGATGTAGCCGGCAGCTCGAATCAACGGCAGAACCTGGTTCCTTTTAGCCAATTCGCCCAGGACCTGAACAACGGACAGTTGCCCGATTTCAGCTTTGTGGCGCCTAACGCGCTCGACGATGCGCACAATGGCACCCTCCAACAGGCCGATCAATGGCTGCAAGCCAACATTGCGCCTCTGCTATCCAGTGCTCAATTCAAGAATGGCGGATTGCTCTTGATCGTGTTTGACGAGGCGGCAGACACCGACACAACGCTCGGCGGCGGCCATGTCTCACTGGTCTTGGTTGGATCGGCCGTGAAGCAGGGATTCCAGAGCTCGAACCAGTATCAGCATCAGAATCTGCTCAAGATGATCACCGACTATCTTGGGATTGATGGAAACCTGAGCAGCGCGGCAGGCGCTTCTCCGATGGGAGAGTTTTTGCATCCATAACAAATCAGCGGGAATCAGCGGCTAGCTTTCTGCGTTTCCCGCTTTTCAATCCTGGCCCAGGTGTCCTTCAGCGGCACAGTGCGATTGAAGACTAGTTTTCCGGGTACAGAATCGCGGTCTGCACAAAAGTATCCCAGACGTTCGAACTGGTAGCGGCTGCTCGGCGTGGCATCTGCTAAAGACGGCTCCAATTTGGCGCTGGGCACCACTTCGAGCGAGTTAGGATTCAGATTCGCGGTGAAGTCCTGGCCTTCCGCAACCTCGTCGGGATCTTCCTTAAGGAACAGGTTTTCATAGAGCCGCACCTCGGCATTTACCGCATGCGCCGCGGACACCCAATGGATCGTGGCTTTCACTTTGCGTCCGTCCGGCGCGTTGCCGCCTCGGGTTGCGGGATCGTAGGTGCAATGGACCTCAACCACTTCGCCTGTTTTATCGTCCTTCACCACGCTGGTGCAGGTAATAAAATAACCATAGCGCAGCCGGACCTCACGCCCCGGTGACAGGCGGTGGTACTGCTTCGGCGGATTTTCGCGGAAGTCATCTTGCTCGATGTAGAGCACGCGTGAAAACGGCACCTGGCGCATTCCGGCGGAGGTGTCCTCCGGATTGTTCACCGCCTCCATCTGTTCCACCTGGTCCTCTGGATAGTTATCAATCACCACTTTGAGCGGCCGCAGTACCGCCATGACGCGGGGCGCGTGCTTGTTCAGGTGTTCACGCAGGAAGTGTTCAAGCATGGCCAGCTCAATGATGCCGCTGGTTTTGGAAACTCCAATCGCGCCGCAAAAATTGCGAATCGCTTCCGGCGTGTAACCTCGCCGTCGCATGCCGGAAAGGGTTGGCATGCGCGGATCATCCCACCCGCGCACGGTTCCGTTATGGACCAGTTGCAGCAGCTTGCGTTTGCTCAGCAGGGTGTACGTAAGGTTGAGCCGGTCAAACTCAATCTGTTGCGGATGAAAGATGCCCAGCTCTTCCACAAACCAGTTATAGAGAGGCCGGTGATCTTCAAACTCCAGCGTGCAGATGGAATGCGTGATGCGCTCGACGGAGTCTGACTGCCCGTGCGCATAATCGTACATCGGATAAATGCACCATTTGTCTCCCGTGCGATGGTGCTCAGCATGCAGGATGCGGTACATCACCGGATCGCGCAGGTTCAGGTTGGGTGACGCCATGTCAATCTTGGCGCGCAACGTGCGGGTTCCATCGGGAAACTCACCAGCGCGCATTCGCTCAAAAAGGTCCAGGTTCTCCTGCGCCGAACGGCTGCGGTACGGGCTTTCTTTGCCAGGTCTGGTGAGTGTACCGCGATATTCGCGGATCTCTTCTGCGCTCAGGTCGTCAACATAAGCCTTGCCGGCTTTGATGAGTTGCAGCGCCCATTCATAGAGTTGACCGAAATAGTCGGAAGCATAAAAGAGCCTGCCCTCCCAGTCGAAGCCGAGCCAGCGAACGTCTTCAATGATCGAATCAACGTACTCGGTCTCCTCCTTTGAGGGGTTGGTATCGTCAAAGCGCAGGTTAGTCTTTCCGCCAAACTCTGCAGCCAGGCCGAAATTGAGGCAGATGGACTTGGCATGGCCTATATGGAGGTACCCATTCGGTTCGGGAGGGAAGCGGGTATGCACCCGTCCAGCGTATTTGCTGGTCCTCAGATCCTCCAGCATGATGTCGCGGATGAAATTCCCTGGACTCGTGGATGGCGCGGCGGCAAGAGCTTCCGGAACTGACTTTGATGTCCCCATAAGTAGAAAGGCGTTAAACACTATCTTAATTGGATGTTTGCCGTTGGGGCAATTTGAAGGAAGCTCGTTCTCGCACAAGATTTCAAAATATGCTCTTTCGCAAACCGCAGTCCAGGGTGCATACTGTTACGCTTTTTCGGAGGCGATCGAGATATGCAAATGCGACGGAACTTTCCAGTTATTGTCGTTCTCTTCTGTGCAGTCCTTTCCTTAAGTTCGGCGGCACAAAAGCCTGCGGCGCATGTTCCCACGCCGTCTGAGTTTCTGGGGTTTGAGGTGGGCGCCGATCGCAAGCTGGCTGACTACCGTCAGATCGTCTCCTATTTCAAGGCTCTGGCGGCGGCTGCGCCCAACCGCATGGAACTGGAGACGCTGGGTAAGACTACCCTGGGAGAAGAGATGATCCTGGCGGTGATTTCCAGCGAGGAGAACCTGCGCGATAAGGCGCGGTACCAGGAAATCGCGCGCAAACTGGCCGATCCTCGCGGGCTTAGCAAAGACCAGATTGATGCGCTCTCTCGGGAAGGGAAGGCGATTCTGCTGCTCACCTGCAACATCCACTCGACCGAGATCGGTTCCAGCCAGATGGCGATGGAGTGGGCTTACAAGCTGGCCACGGCCCAGGATGAAGAGACGAAACGCCGGCTGAGCAATGCGATCGTCCTGCTCATGCCTTCTCTGAATCCTGATGGCCAGATCATGGTGACGGAGTGGTACCGCAAATATCTTGGGACCAAATATGAAGGCGGCTCCATGCCCTATCTCTACCACCACTATGTGGGTCACGATAACAACCGTGACTGGTACATGCTCACCCAGATTGAAACCAAAAACGTGAACCGCATGGTCTACCACGAGTGGTATCCCCAGTTCTGGCTGGATGAGCACCAGATGGGCTCATACGGGCCTCGCATCTACATTCCTCCCAACGCCGACCCGGTGGCCAAACTGGTGAATCCTCTGGTGCATCGCGGCAACAACCTGATGGGCGCCACCATGGGCTGGCGGTTGGAAGAGGCGGGCAAGTCGGGCGTGATCTACAGCTACTCTTTCGATGCTTACTGGCCCGGCGGCACGCGCAATACCGGGTGGTGGAAAAACATGTTTGGCGTCCTGACGGAGGTGGCCTCAGCCCGTGTTGCAACACCCATAGAGATTTCGCCTACAGAACTGCAAGGTGGCGCCAAGGGACTGATCACGTACGAGCAGCAGATCAACTTTCCCAATCCCTGGCCGGGAGGTACGTGGCGCTTGCGCGACATCATGGATTACGAACTGCTTGTCTCCGATGCGGCCCTTGAGACCGTCGCCAAATTTCGCCAGGAAATGCTGCGGGGCGTCGCCAGCATGGCCACCCAGGCTGTCCAGACTGCGGATGCCAACCAGTATTGGCGCATTCCTATTGACAATCAGCGTGATTCCATTACAGCAACGCGCCTGGCCGCGCTAATGCTGGAGCATGGCGTGGAGGTCAAGTTGGCAGGCGACAAAAAGTCATTTCTCATCCCGACGGCGCAGCCCTATGGCCGGTTTGTGGAAGAAATGATGGGAGGGCAACGTTATCCGGAGGTCAAGCCAGCGCAAAACAGTGGCATCCTGGAGCCTTACGATGTGGCTGCGTGGTCGTTGCCGCTCATGATGGGCGTGAAAGCCGAGAAGGTTAAACTCACGGTCAGTGAGCAAGAGTCGGCCACCTTGCTTCAGCACGCGCCCTGGCCACAGGGCGGCCTGGAAGGCAGTGGACCTTATTACTCCACACCTGACGACAAGAACAATGTCAGCGCCTTGATTAATGCTATGCAAAAGGCCGGAGCGCAGGTGTTCATTGGCAGAACGGGAACCCAGACTCCATTGGCGATATTTGCCGCTCATGTACAACTGGCGGCCAACGCGGAGAAGCTGCATCTGCGTCTGCAAGCTGTGCCGGCGCTTCCCGCCGGGGCCACGCAAGTTAAACCAGTGCGAGTGGCTCTTTATAAATCGTATGTTCCATCTCTGGATGAGGGCTGGACACGCTTCCTTCTGGAGCAGTACGGATTTGCCGTCAAGAACATCGAGAACAAAGAGGTGCGTGCGGGAAGTCTGAATGCTGCCTGGGACGTGATTATTCTTCCTGATTCCACCCGCGACGCGGTCGTTGAGGGCAAGTCTGCCCGTGAAGGCTATTTTGAAGAGATGCCGCCCGAGTATGCAGGTGGAATAGGAAAGGAAGGGCTGCGCGCTTTGCGGGATTTCGTGGAGAGAGGTGGAACGCTGATCACTTTGGCCCGCTCCGCGGACGTCCTCACAGGAGAGGAATTCAATCTCCCTGTAAGAAATGTGCTGGCGGGCGGCGGCGCCGAGCGAAGAGCGGTATCCGCATCGGAGTTCAACATTCCTGGATCGCTGCTGCGCGTCTACCTGGATACCAATCATCCGGTGGCCTGGGGGCTGCCGCCAGAGGTTGCGGGGTTCTTCGATTCTCCGGTAGCTTTTCAAACCTCCGCGCCGGCCCCGGACATCCAGCGGTCGGTGATTGCCTGGTATCCCGACGACGCCAAGGACATCTTGATTTCCGGCTATGCCCACGGGGCGGAACGGCTGGAGCGGAAGGCGGCTGCGGTCAGCTTCAACAAAGGGAAGGGCAAGATTGTGATGTTCGGCTTTCGCGTGCAGCATCGTGCGCAGACAGAAGGAACCTTTCAAATGCTCTTCAACGCCATCTATTGGGCGGGAATGTAGTTGGCGAGAGATTTTCCTTTGATTGCGTGGGATCCCATGGTATTGTCGCGCAAATGTCCAATACAACTCCTACGCCTCAATTCGGCACTGCCGAGTATGAAGCCAACAAGTGCAAGTTCTGCGGTCAGGCTGTGGCCGGGCCTTCATACAATGTCAATGGCTCAACCGCATGCGCCTCTTGCGCGGAACGCGCAAAGCATGAAACGCCGGGAGAAGGCGACGGCGCTTTTGCCCGCGCACTTTTCTTGGGCGTGATTGGAGCTGCTATCGGGCTTGCCATTTACGCGGGCTTCACGATTATCACCAATATTGAAATAGGCTATGTATCGCTGGCCGTAGGTTTTATTGTGGCCAAAGCCATGATGATCGGATCAGGCGGTGTCGGCGGCAGAAAGTACCAGGTCGCTGCCGCATTGCTGACTTATGCCGCGGTTTCACTGGCGTTCATTCCCATCCTTCTTTATGCGGCGCACGTTTCGCTCAGCGACGTATCTTTAGCGAAGCTGCTTGAATTAGGCCTGGCGTCCCCATTCATGGAACTGAAAGCTGATCCCGTGCGCGGCCTGATTGGACTGGTAATATTGTTCGTGGGAATCAACATTGCCTGGAAGATGACGGCCGGCAAGCCGCATTCTGTCGTCCAGGGACCGTCTTAATTGCCAAAGCACACAAGACGAATCTGATACAGTGGCTTAAGATATCAATCTAAGCTGGCTGTATACCTGTGCCTGTCATCACTCCTGAGCTAATTCGTAACTGCAAGCGCTGCTCGCGCGAGCTTCCGCCGGGAGCGCTGGATTGTCCGCAGTGCCATGCCCTGGTCCATGAAGATCAATTGGAGCGCGTGGCGGCACGGGCGCGCGCGTTGGAAGCCAATGGTTCGCTGTGGGATGCGCGCGAGCAATGGCAATCCGCGCTGCAACTGCTCCCCGCGGCGTCCAAACAGGCGGAGTGGATTCGCGGCCACATTCGTGAACTGGAAATCACCATCCACGCGCCCGGCGCGCCGAATACCCGGGGAAAGTGGGCCAAATGGCTGGCGCCTCTGGGCCCCCTGGCCATCCTGCTGGCCAAAGGCAAAACTGTCTTCCTGCTACTTCTCAAGTTGAAGTTTCTGCTGAGCTTTGGGGCATTTATCGCGGTTTACTGGGCGGCTTACGGGGCGAAATTTGGCATCGGTTTTGCAGTGTCGATCCTGGTCCACGAACTCGGCCATTTCATTGATATCAAGCGCAGAGGTCTGCCGGCAGAGATGCCAGTCTTCCTTCCCGGCCTGGGCGCGTATGTGAAATGGCAGGCACTGGGTGTTTCCCTGGAAACTCGCGCAGCAATCAGTCTGGCAGGCCCGCTGGCGGGCTGGTTCGCGGCGGCCTTCTGCGGATTGATGTGGTTTCAAACCGGCAGCGGCGTTTGGGCGGCACTGGCCCGCTCCGGCGCATGGTTAAACCTGCTGAACCTGATTCCGTTCTGGGTGCTGGATGGAAGTCAGGCCGTCCTGGCCTTGAACAAAATTGAACGCGCAGTGCTTCTGGCGGCCAGCATAACCATGGCGGTGACGTTGGAAGAATGGACGTTGCTGCTGGTGGCGGCGGGCCTTCTATGGCGATTGTTTACCAAAGATGAACCGGCCCAGGGCAGCCGCGCCATGACCGCCTACTTTCTGGCTGTGATGGCCGGCCTTGTCTTCGTGATGTGGATCATGCCTGGCAGGGGATTTGAATAGGAAGATAGGTTGGATGCACCCGCAAGCGACGAAGCAGGGTGGTCGAAAGCCGTTGGATGGGTCTTGGACGGGCTTGCGGAACTTTCTTGTCGACCGGACCGTATAATCTGCAAGGGTAGAACTATGTTTACTTTCCTCTTGTGGTGTTTCTTATTTTTCGCTTGCTGGCCGCTGGCGCTGCTGGCGCTCGTCCTCTATCCAATCATTTGGCTACTTCTGTTGCCCTTCCGCATTCTAGGCATCGCGGTGGACGGAGTGCTGGAACTGATCAAGGCCATCGTCTTTCTGCCGGCGCGCGTGTTGCGCGGACCTCGCCGCGCATAGATAACGAGCAGATCATTATTGTTTGTCGTGTGGGTTGTTCTTTTGGATGATCCGATGCACGACGACCCGATTGCCAACAACAGACTCGCTTCTGATTCAAGTTTCCCTGCTAATCTTTCTTAATCTTTCTTGAGCGACTCCATCCCTATCAAGTGTTTTTAGTAGCATGGCCGCAAATAGCGGCCCTGGGAGGAAAGAAGCATATGAAACGGGTTTTGATGGGAACTCTTTTGATCGGTGTCATGGGTATGGGGACGGCTCTGGCCCAGGATGGCTGGGGCGATCGTTACCGCGACCGCCAGGACATTCGCCGTGACCAGGCCAAGATTGAACATGATCGCTGGGAACTCCGCCGTGATTTGCGCGAAGGCAATTACGCGGCGGCTGCGCACGAACGCGCTGAAATTCGCTCCCGATACCGCGATCTAAACCACGACCGGAGGGACCTGTACTGGGACCGCCGTTGAACAAGCTTAACTTTGATGTTGTCCCAAGCGCGAGTCAGCCTTGGCTGAAGGTTTCCTTTCAGCCTCGGTCAGGGCTGCTTTGCGCCGGGGCTGTGCGGGGAGACAGGTCCTCTACTGGCCTTTGCCCGCCTTTCCGGCGTCGACAGGATGAGTGGCATGAATGCCGGTGGCCATCTCTGTATTCATCCAGCGGTCAACTAATTTCTGCAGGCAGGCCTGCCCGCACAGGTGCTTGGCCGTGGAGTCGTGGGCAGACATATTCTCCCATGGATAGATCTTGAGCATCGGGCGCTCGGGAGCCTCCTGGTGTGGGCGGTAAGGCTCTGACCATGCCAGCCACCAGTGGTCTACACTGCCTTTCTGTTTTCCGCAGATGTCACAATTAAACGTTTCGGTCCAGGTCACTCCTTCACCTCGTTTGGACAATGACAATATCGTCCTCCCAGACCCTAGGTTAGCAAAAGATCAGCCAATAGCGGATTGCAATAGTGAGAAGACGGGAATCGGCCGGATGGGTGGCTCTGGGTTGGGGGCTGTGGGCCGTGAGATCGGGCAAAAAATACTTCTTTTTCCGTGAAACGTTTCGCCCCGCTGGAGCACTATCTTAATAGAACGCCCAGAGAGAGAGATGAGAATGGATAAGAATGCCCAAGGTGAATCGCCCGCTTATGCTTTCCAGGTTTGGATGGGTCAGTGGCGTCTAACTACGCTGGATACTGAAGGTTGCATGTTTGTCCTGCGCTTTCTTTTGCGCGCTTTCCGGTCCAAAAAGCCGGAGGACAGATTTTGGAACTTTCTGGAACGATTCTTGTTTGCTGAAGCCAACCGGCAGAGTGCGGCAGATTATGAGTTTTGTGCGCACACCGCCAAAGATTTGCTGGCCTATGCCGTAACCCTGCCGCCGGAGCAGGCCCGCGCCCTGGTTGCTTATTTGAGCGAGTGCTATGCCGTTGAGGGTGATCGTCTGTTTTGGACAACGGTGAGCGAGGCGGTCCAGCTCTACACCATAGCACCCTATGACGGCCCGGTTGCGGGAACAGCCTGATTCGCTGGCTCCTCGACCTATCGCGTTTTGGGCGCGATCGCTGGCCTGTGCCTCGCTGAAGCATGCCTCAAAGAACAACGCATATTTTGTTCCGATGATCGTTCTATAATGCTGATAGTGAACTCAAGAACAAGGAGTCGCTGTGTCTTATCGTTACTTCTCCATTGCATCGTTGTCTCTGGTCCTGGCGCTCAGCGCTTTGGCACAACAACAGGATTGCGCCACATTTCCCATTGGGGTAATCACGGCTGCTGGAGACGCGGCTGAGGGGCTTACAACGGCCGATTTTGCCGCACAAAGCAAGAAGGAGGCGGTTGCTATCCAGTCCACAACGTCCGATAGCGGCCCGCGGCGGATTCTTCTTGTCCTCGATGCCGACCGGCGGTTCACTGCGGAACCGCGAAAAGCGGAAGTTGAATTTGCCATGGGCGTGGTGTCCTCGGCGCAACCGGGAGACTCGCTGGCGCTGATAGTTGCTCGGGGCGCAGCCCACGAAGTCAAGTTCGGAGCCGATCGGGCTGCCCTGCTGGAAGCTCTTAGGAATAGCACCGAGCAGCAGAAAGAGACCGGAAAAGAATTAGGTGTTTTGGATGCAGTGGCCGAAGGAATCACGTGGTTTGGCGAGCCCCGTCTGGGCGATGCGATTGTCGTCATCGCTAAGGATTTGGAGGGCAATCACAAAACGAACGTCAAGGCGGTGACGAAGATGCTGGAAGAACATCACATTCGCCTGTTTGGCGCCGCCTTTGGACCTCTACTCCTGGCCAACACGACCACAGGCACTCAGCAATTGGACCGTGAAGGTTTTGGTTATCGCGATCCCGGCATGCCGCTTTATGACACGAATGCTGACGCTAATTTCTTTCCTATGACGGTGAATAGCGGCGGATACATCATAAAAGGGTACCTGATGCCCAATCACGAGCAATTCAAGCTGACGGACTTCAAGAAGAAAGAACTGGAGAAGACCGCCTCTGTGATGTCCGGGCTGATTGACAAGCTCTATGCCTTGCGCATACAAGGCCCCATGCTCTCGCATTCAGAGTCATGGACGGTAAGTGTGAATCAGAGCAAGCTTCCCGGCGCCCACGTCCTTTATCCACACGAGTTGGGGACTTGCCACTCTTCGGCCGCTCAGAAGTAGAAGGGCGGCTGCAGGCCCAAGACGCTGTTTTCCGCAATTCGGAAGTCCGGTTCGTGTCCGTTCAAATCGCTGCAACTATTTTGTAAAGATGGGTTAAGACACTGAGTAGTCAAAACCCTGGACAAGGGACATTGAAAGGACTTGAGAATATGCGACGTTTTTTTGTGCATTTGCTGGCAGTGTGTGTGCTGGGACTGGGAGCAGCAACGCTCGGATACGCCCAGGATACCGGTGACAAACAAGACCTGAGGAAAGACAAACAAGACCTTCGTAACGACCGCAAAGACATCCGCAACGACCAGAAGGACCTGAATAAAGACCGCGCCGACCGCAACCAGGACAAACGAGACTTGAACAAAGACCGCCGCGATCTTCGCGCCGACCGTCAAGATTGCAAGTCCGGCGACAAAGCTGACTGCAAAGACGCAGCGAAAGACAAGAAGGACATCGCCAACGACAAGCGTGATCTGCACAAGGACCAGCGCGACATCAACAAAGACAAGAAAGACCTGCACCAGGACCGCAAGGATGCCCGCAAAGACCACAGGGATATCAAGCAGGACAGGCGCGACATTCGCAAAGACAAGCGCGCCAGCTAGATTCCTGAATCGCCAGATAGAGGATCGTCAGGAAAGATCGCTAGAAAAAAGAAAGCCCCGATTGCTGAAGAGCCTCGGGGCTTTGGTTTATTGCGGGTTTGCTTCAAGCCAATTGCCAGTTGCTAACTGCCAGCTGCTATCTTCCGCACACAAGGTGTCCATCATCGTTGGCGATTGCGTCAGTGCAGCGGTCGATGTCATTGAGTGAGGTCCTGCGCCAATCACCGTCTCTGGTTTGGCACTCGGCTTCGAGCGTGTCGCCATGCGTCCGGATGTTGCGGCAGGTCTGGACGTAAGTGCCGCGCGGAATGTTGCCACGATCATCCAGATCACGGGCGCGATCGTGGTCCCGATCCGGTTGATCGTAACCATTTCCGCCGGTGCCGCACATGAGACGCCCGTTATTGTTGATGATTCCCCCGGAGCATTTGTCGATGTCGTCGAGGGATGTCTTGCGCCAGTGGCCGTTTCTCCTTTGACACTCAGCCTCAAGCCGGTCGCCTTCAGCGCGGATGTTGCGGCAGGTTTGCGCGTAGTCGCCCGGAGGAATGCCGCCCTGTCTGGCGCGATCTCGATCACGGTCACGATCGTGATCGCGGTCCCGATCCCGGTCTGGGGAGCCGTAGCCGTTTCCTCCGGAACCGCAGGTGAGGCGCCCATCGACGTTGACGATTCCACTACACTGGTCAATGTTGTCCAATGAGGTCCTGCGCCAGTTGCCGTCTCTGGTCTGGCACTCGGCTTCCAGCGTGTTGCCGTTGGTATGAATATCGCGGCAGGTTTGCGCATAGTCGCCGGGTGGGATATTCCGTTGATATTGTGCAGAGCAGGGAATTACGCCCAGTGCGAATGCCAGTACTCCGAGCATCGTTGTGTAGCGCATGTATGTTCTCCTTTTCATTTCTCGTCGCGCGGTCGCGGCGCCAATGAGCAAGCGTGATTCATGATCTCTCTGAATCGAATCACAGCTGAGAGCGCCGGGCCGTTCGTACATTGCCGGCCTTGACTGTCCATGAGACGCAGAGCTCCACGTGCTCCTTTGGCTGTTTAGATTCCCCCTGCGTCTGGCGGGTTTCCACTACACTGCATGTGAAATTATTGTTGCGCGCCGATTTTCTCGTGTCGTATCTCGATGGTGAGGGTTGAAGGTTATGAAAGCCATTCTTGCCGAAACTTACGGTGGGCCTGAAGTTCTGGAAGTCGCGGATGTGCTTGTGCCCGAGGTTGGGCCAAACGGGGTGCTGGTGCAGGTGCACGCCAGCAGCGTGAATCCGGTTGACTGGAAGCTGCGCAAGGGGCTGCTGAGCCCTATCTGGAAGCTGCGTTTCCCGGTGATCTGGGGATGCGACTGCTCGGGCGTGGTCTCCGAGGTAGGCAGCGCGGTTACTCTGTTCAAGCCCGGCGATGAAGTTTACGGCTTCAAACACCGCATGGTGGCCGAAACCTATCGGGGCACATACTGCGAGTATGCCGTGTTTCCGGAGAATACACTGTCGCAAAAGCCCGCCAATCTCAGCCATGAGGAAGCCGCGGCGGTCCCACTGGCTGCGATTACGGCATGGCAGGCGCTCTCCAATCAAGGGAAGTTGAAGCCCGGAAGCCGCGTCCTGATTCATGCCGGGGCGGGAGGAGTGGGAGTCTTCGCCATCCAGATCGCCAAGGCGTTTGGGGCTATGGTTGCAGCCACAGCCAGTACGCGCAATCTGGATTTTTTGCGCCACCTTGGCGCTGACCTGGCAATTGACTATACGCGAGAAAAAATTCAGGAGAAGGTTTCCGGCTATGACATTGTCCTGGACGGCGTGGGAAAGCAGGTCTGGAGCGGTTCGTTCAATGTGCTGCGATTCGGCGGCAGGCTTGTCACCCTGGCGGTTCCTATCCCGGATAAGCCATCCAACCGGCTGCGTTTCTACGGTTCGGCGCTGCTGGGCATCAGCGCGGGGATGACTCGCGGGCTGCTGACCGGCAAGCGGCTGATGATTACTTCCGTCAAACCCCGGGGTGGCGATCTGGAGAAGATCACCGGGCTGATTGAGGCCGGCAAGATTCGTCCAATCATCGAGGGTGTGTTTCCATTGGAGGAAATTGCTGAGGCCCATCGCTTGAGCGAAACTGGGCATGTCAGGGGGAAGATTGTGTTGAAGATCTGAGGCAGGCCCTTGGTCCTTAGCCTTTGGTTCTTGCGTTCGGCCTGAATCGGTGCGGAACGGTTTTAGGTTGATGCGTGACTTCCATCCAGTATGGCCACTACCCCAAAAGGCAAACCCCTGATTCCACAGAGCTTTGGGGTGATGCCTGGAACTTTAGCCGCCCTTCGGGCGTAGATACATTTGTAAGCAGGGAAAAAGATCAATCCCCTTGTAATAATTGCCTCTCCTCTTCGTCCTTAGATCAGAGGAGCACCGCAAGATGCAGGCCACAATGCCCATAACGCAGGCGAACATGGATGTGATAGCCGGAAGCGGTAGCCAGGAAGTCCAATTCGGGATCGAGCGGGTTTTTGCCGATCACCGAGAGCTGGTCTTCCGCGCTGCGTACCGGGTTACCGGCAATGCGAGCGACGCGGAAGACGTGCTGCAGACGGTTTTCCTGCGTCTATTGCGTTCGCAACAGCCACCGGAGATCCGCCACCTTCGCGCCTATTTGCACCGCGCCGCAGTGAATACCGCTTTAGACCTGTTGCGCGCCCGCAAGGACAGCCAGAATCTGCCATTAGAGGACCAGCCGGAGATAGCCGGCGCCGCGTCGGCAGCGAGCCGCCAGGAAACGGGTGAGCTGCGGACGTGGTTGCGCCATGCCTTGACCCGGCTCAATCCCAAGTGGGCAGAGATGTTTGTACTGCGCTTTATTGAGGACTACAGCAACCGCGAAATTGCCGGCATGATGAGAACGTCATCGGCGGCGGTTGCGGTGGCGCTGCATCGGACGCGTTCTCAGCTGAAGAAAGACTATACGGCGGTGATGAGAGGAAGACGGTAATGAGTTACCAAGAGAATCCGAAACAAAAATTAGAGCAGGCTGTGGCCGCATTGCGCGGCGAGCGCCCGGATGCAGCGAGCATACAGGCTGCCGGCGAACGTGTGTGGCAGAGCCTGGCCAGCGAGATGCAAAACGGCCATGTGCCGCAGTTCGAGTCCATTCGCGGCTGCGGAGACGTGAGATCGCTCCTGATTCAGTATCACGCCGGAACACTCCCGGAGGCGCGCGCGTTGCTGGTCCGGGACCACCTGCATGAGTGTCCAGGCTGCCGAAAAGAGGCGGAAAAGGGCAGGAGTGCCGGCATTCTTCCCTGGAAGCAGGAACTATCCAGGCCCCGGCCACAGCATTTCAAGTGGCTTGCGGTCGCGGCCGCCGCAATTGTGGCGGCGGCAGGCATTTATCTCATCCAGAACAGGATGGCGGTGCCGGGTGGAAGCCGCGCGCAGGTGGAATCGGTAAATGGCGCCTTGTACCTGGTAAGCCAGACGGGCGAAATGCCTTTGCAGCCGGGGCAGGAGATTGAAGAGGGCCAGAAGGTGCGAACGGCCGGCGGGTCACGCGCCATGCTGCGTCTTCGAGATGGTTCGCTCGTGGAGGTAAATGAGCGCGCCGAATTTTCAGTGGGAGTGCGCCACCAGGATACGACCATCAATCTTGATCGCGGCGACATCATTGTCCAGGCCGCCAAGCGGCGCACCGGGCACTTGTATGTGGCGGCGCAAGACTGCGTAGTGTCTGTTACGGGCACGGTTTTCTCGGTCAACAGCGGCATGAAGGGTTCGCGGGTTTCCGTCATTGAAGGCGAGGTCCGCGTAGCAGAATCCGGCGTTACCCGAATCCTGCATCCGGGCGACCAACTCTCCACCAGCGACAGCGTGGCCGCTGTTCCGGTCCAGCAGGAGATCTCCTGGAGCCAGAATTCCAGCAAACATCTGGCCTTGCTGGCGGAGATGGTCCACTTGCAAAACAAGATACAGGAGAAGATCCAGCTTCCCAACCTGCGCTATGAGAGCCGGCTGCTTCCGCTTCTGCCAAACTCCACCGTGCTGTATGCCGGCATACCGAATTACGGGGATGCGATCCAACAAGCAGACCAACTCTTTCAGCAGGAACTGCAAGAGAGCGATGTGCTGCGCGAATGGTGGCAACAGGCGCAGGCGAACAGGAAAGGTCCCGGTCTTGAAGAGGTTTTGCAGAAGCTGCATGAACTTGGACAATATCTAGGCAATGAGATTGTATTCTCAGTGGGAATCACTTCCAGCCACGCATCGCCACTGATCATTGCAGAGGTGCAGAAGCCGGGACTCAAGGAATTTATTCAACAGTTGGTGGCGGAACGTCCGGATCATGATCGTGGGCCTGAACTACGGGTGGTGGACCAATCGGGCCTGGCAAACGCACAACCTTCAGAACGAAGCTTCCTGGTGCTGGTGCGGCCGGATTTTGTCGTGGTGTCGCCCGATCTTTCCGCGCTGCAGAACTTCAATGCGCAACTCAATCAGGGTAGCGGAGGATTTGCCGCGACTCCATTTGGGCAAAGGTTGCAACGGGCCTATTCCGGTGGGGCGGGGCTGTTGTTCGCGGCGGACCTGCAGCAAATGGAGAGCCAGCGGAACTATAAAAATGAAAAACATGAGGTTGCTTTTCAACAGTCAGGCTTTGCCGATCTCAAGTATCTGGTGGCAGAGCGCAAAGACGTTGCCGGACAGACTGTAAATCGCGCAGAGCTGACCTTCAATGGGACGCGTCATGGATTGGCTTCCTGGCTGGCCGCGCCAGCATCGATGGGCGGCCTGGATTTCGTCTCCGCCAATGCGGGAGCCGTGGGCGCCATAATCCTTAAGAGCGGAGGAGCGGAATTTGACGACCTGACCAAGATTGCCAGTGCAGTTGACGCAAACTTCGGAATCGACCTGGCTGCAGCTGAAGTCAAGACCAAGGTCAATTTCAAAGAAGACCTGGCGAATACGTTGGGAGGGGAGCTGGTGGTTGCGCTCGATGGGCCAATTCTTCCTACGCCCTCGTGGAAGTTGATTATTGAGGTGTACGATCCGGCGAGGCTGCAACGAACCTTCGAGCAGTTCATCGCGGATGCCAATGCCAGCCCCCAGGGCAACGGGGCAATCAAGCTGGATCAGCAGGTGGAAAACGGGCTGACGTATTACGCCCTGCATTATACCGGCGGACAGAGGCAGGCGGAGGTGGATTACACGTTTACCGATGGCTACCTGATCCTGGGCGCGAGCCGCGCCCTGGTGATGGAGGCGGTAAGAATTCACGAAAGCGGAAACTCGCTGGCCAAATCGGGAGAGTTTCATGCTCTGCTGCCGCACGATCAGTTTGCCAACGTCTCGGCGCTGCTGTACCAGAATCTGGCCCCGGTAGTCGGGCCGATTGCCCAGCAACTGACATCGGAGCAGATGCAGGCATTCAAGGCATTGGCGGCTGAGACTAAGCCCAGCATGGTTTGCGCCTATGGGGAAGACAATGCCATCCGCGTGGCCAGCAACAGCCGGCTCTTCGGGCTGGACCTGAATACGCTGGCGCTTTCATCCTTGCTGAAGCTGAGCAAGCCACCGGGGCCCAGATCGGGTGATCCACGCCGAGCCGGGACAGGTTTGGTGATCCGTTGACTAATACCCTGGTCGCACTGAAAACAAAGGGGTTAGCAGGTGGCTGCAACTTCGTTCGCCGGGGACGAAGTTGCAGCCATCTACGACGGAACAAAGTCCCCGTGATTTCCGTCTTATGGGCTAAATAAATGGGCGCGGTCATTGAACTCGAAAACCTGGATGTAAGGCTGGGGAATCGGATGATTCTCAACCGGCTGAACGGGGCTCTGCGGGGGCAATGCATCGGCCTGCTCGGTCCCAACGGGTCCGGCAAGTCCACTCTGATTAATACGCTGCTCGGGTTTTATCCGCCTGCGGCGGGCACGGCTCGGCTTTTTGGGGAGGACATCCACGGGAACACCAAGCGGTTGCGCGCCACGATCGGCTACATGCCGGAGACGGATGCGTTCATCGCGGAGATGAGCGGCGTACACTTTGTGCGCTACATGGCGGAAATCTCCGGGCTACCACGCAGTGAAGCCATGGAGCGCGCTCATGAGGCGTTTTTCTTCGTGGGGCTGGGAGAGGCGCGCTATCGCAAGATAGGCACCTACTCCCTGGGAATGAAGCAGTTGGCCAAGCTGGCCCAGGCACTGGCCCACGGGCCGCGGTTGCTGTTGCTGGATGAGCCAACGAACGGGCTTGATCCACAGGCCCGGCAGCGCATGTTGCAGCTTGTCCGCGACATTCGCGATACGGGCGATGTTTACATCCTGATTTCTTCCCACCTGCTTCACGATATCGAAGAGTGCTGCGACGAGGTGCTCATCCTGAAAGAGGGGAAGATCGCGGCGTTGTGCAACCTGGAGGAAGAGCGCAAAGCCAACCGGAAATTTCTGGAGTTGGAAGTCAGCCAGGAAAACGGCTTTCTGCAGGCTGTGAACGGCCTGGGCTGCGAGTGCGCCAGTTTTGGCGGCGGGCGGTTGAAGGTGGTAATGCCTGAAAACATGGAAGTACGGGAACTCTACCGGCTGGCGGCGGAACATACCGTGCAGATACGGCGTATGAACTTCAGACGCGACTCGCTGGAAGATATCTTCCTGAAAGCGATGGAAGACAAAACGGCGGTCATGAAAGGCAGCGCGAATGGCAGTCTATAAGCGCACCTATAAGGTCTACCGGGGAGCGCTCACCCCCGCGTGGTCACGCTTTGCCGTGCTCACGCGGTATTCTTTGAGCACTTTATTCGATTCGAAATTATTTATCGCTTTCACGCTCTTTTCCCTACTTCCAACTCTGGGCGCGGTTGCGCAGATTTATCTTACTCACAGCCAAACTGCACAGCTCCTGCTAAACATGCGTTTCAACAGCTCATTCCGCCAGGATAACGCGTGGTTCGAGATGATACTTCGGTTCGAATCAGGATTTGGATGGATGCTCGTCGCCTGGGCTGCACCGGGCCTGATCGCCAGGGATTTTGCCAACCAGGCGCTGCAACTCTACTTCAGCCGGCCCCTCACACGCACCGAATACATCCTGGGGAAAATTTCTGTGCTGGCCGCCCTGCTGTCATGTACTACCTGGATTCCGCTCCTGATGCTGTTTGGTTTGGAGGCCCAAATGGAAGGCAACGGCTGGGGCTGGAGCCATTTTTACCTGGTCGGTTCCATCCTGGTTTCGAGTTGGCTGTGGATCGCAATTATCTCTTTTCTGGCCTTGGCGCTTTCTGTTTCTGTGAGGTGGAGGATAGCGGCTACCGCTCTGATCATTGGCGTCTTTTTGCTGCTGGCTGGATTTGGAGCTGCTTTCGACGCGATCATGGGCACGCATTGGGGAGCGCTGATGAACCTCCCTAAAGTGATGGATGTGGTCCGGATGCATCTCTTCCGTGTGGATCCAAGATTTTTGCTGCTTGGACGTGGTGATCTGATTCCGCTGTGGTCGGCATGGACCACACTTCTCATAACGTGTTTAGTTTCGCTGTTGCTTTTCCAACGGCGGCTGAAGGCGCGCGAGGTGGAACGCGGATGACCCCCACCAACACCATCGTGTTTGAGAATGTCTCCAAGTTCTATGGCGAGGTGCTTGGCGTCAATCGCGTGAACCTTTCGTTGCCGACGGGCGTCACCAGCCTGGTTGGCCCCAATGGATCGGGCAAGACCACGCTAATGAACCTGATGACAGGGCTGGTCCGGCCCACGCAGGGCCGAGTCAGCGTGCTGGGCCTGAGTCCAGACAATCCTGAAGAGCTTTTTCGCCATGTAGGCTACTGCACGCAATTCGATTCCTTTCCCAAAGGCGTTACCGGCTACGAATTTATTTATCAGTCGCTCAAGCTGACGGCCATCACCAGCGTTGAGGCGCGCCGGTTGGCGCGGGAGGCAATCGAGCGCGTCAACCTGTCAGAGGCTGCGGACCGTAAGGTGGCTGCCTATAGCAAAGGCATGCGCCAGCGGATCCGGCTGGCCCAGTCCATCGCCCACCATCCCACGGTGCTGGTGCTGGATGAACCCTTGAACGGCCTCGATCCCATGGCCCGCGCCGAATCCATTGCGCTGTTTGAGGCGCTGGGAAAAGAAGGCCTGCACGTGATCATCTCCAGCCACGTACTGCACGAGGTGGATAAGATTTCCGATCAGGTTGTTCTCATGAGCTATGGATACGTGGTGGCGGAGGGGCAAATCCAGGGCGTGCGCAGCGAAGTAAAAGAGCACCCGATGCAGATTCTGGTGCGCTGCTCGCGTCCTAACCTGCTGGCCTCGCGCCTGTTTTCGCAAAACCATGTGGTGGAGGCGAAACTCAACGATGACGGCAAGGGACTGCTGGTGCGCACTCAGGACGCGAACAGCTTCTATCTGCTACTGAACCGGATTGTGATGGAAGAGGAGTTTTCCCTGGAGGCTGTAGCCCCGGCGGACGACGACGTGAACTCGCTCTATCAATACTTGATTGGCAGTGGCGGAGGTACGGTATGAGCCGGCTGGCGAGCTTGAGAAAATTTTTGCGCGAAGCGCCGTGGCAGTTGTGGACGGCACAGGTGGCCGCCATTCTGGGGGTCGAATTGAAACGAAACCTCGGCCGGCGGCGCAGCATCTGGCTTTACCTGCTCACGCTGGCGCCGGTGGCCCTGATTGGCGCTCATGCGATCCAGAGCCCCTTCGGCACCCACTGCACTCTGGATGGAGATACGAACATCCTGGCGGGAATCTTTCAGTTCTTTTACTTACGGCTGGGAATCTTCTTCGGCTGCATGGGACTGTTTACCTGGTTGTTCCGTGGGGAAATTGTGCAAAAGAGCCTGCACTATTATTTCCTCTCCCCGGTGCGCCGCGAGGTGCTGGTGGTGGCCAAATTTCTGGCGGGACTGGTAACGGCCGGATTCTTCTTTGGGTTGTCTGTGCTGCTGTCCTTCTCTTTGATGTATGGGCACTTTGGCGCTCCGGGCGTAGCTTACGTTTTTCACGGGCCAGGATTGGGGCAATTGGCCGCCTACCTGGGAGTTACATTGTTGGCTTGCCTGGGATATGGGGCGATCTTTGTTGCCTTGAGCCTGTTCATCAAGAATCCGGTAATCCCGGGAGTCTTTGTGCTGCTGTGGGAGACATTCCATCCCGTGTTTCCCGCGCTGCTGCAGAAGTTCAGCGTGATGTTCTACTTGCGCCAGCTATGCCCGGTTGCCGTCCCCCAGGAAGGAGTGTTGGCGCTGTTCGCGGTGATTGTGGAACCGGTATCCGCCTGGATCGCAGTCCCCGGGTTGCTGTGCCTGAGCATGGTGGTACTGGTGATTGCCTGCCTGAAGATTCGACGGATGGAGATCAGCTATCTGGCGGATTAGCGCGTCTGCGAAATCTGAAGTCCAAAGCTTCGAAATTACTTCAGCAAGCGAAAGTTGATATCGGTTCGCTTTTCTGCTTGGCCGAGTTCAATGATTACTACCGACTCCCTGGTTCGTACGCCGGGATAGTAAACACGAGACGGCCATTTGGGACTGCCTGGCTCAGCTTGGATACCAATGCCAACCAGATAGCGGCCAGGTCGCAGCCCCTTGACCTCAAAATACCCTTCTTCGTTAACATAAGTTGACCTGGATTCCCCGAGTTCCTCGGATACAACGTTGACCCAAGGCTGTACCTTGAAGGGCTTTCCGTTCGCAGTCCCAACGTAGCCGGAAATCCGGCCGTCCGGCCGGAGTTCGAACTGAATCATGCTACAACCTTGCGAGCGAACCTCCGTCGACCCCTCCTCTGCCCATAGTCCTTGGGCCGTGTTGGCCGTGACATGGTACTTCCCGGAAGGCAGTGGCTCAAATTCGAAATTCCCATCGGTACCCGTGAATGCCCAGTGCTCGGCGCCGTCCGATTCTCGTGTGACTACGACCTTATGATTGGGCACGTTCCGGAATTCCTCCGACTCGAATCCGTGCTCATCGTCATTCCAGATTGGCTGATCAATGTATCCTCTGATGATTCCCAAATTCGTCATTTCCGTGAGACGTCGCAACCTGGCGATATCTTCTTCACCTTCCCCAAAGGTTCCGCTCGGGCTTCCGTATGCCAGCACAAGCTGATTGGTCGCCTTGTCTCGCTGGAGATAGAAAAGCCAGCGATTGCCTGGCTGAATGTCGCCAAGACAATCTCCCTGGCTGGTTGTGACCATTAGTTCGCCTACCGGGGCGCCGAGAAAAATCTCCTGCGGCCTCAACTGTAGACGTTTCTCTGTATCTGATTGTCCAGCGACTGACAGAACCGATCCTATGAAAATGTACGCATAGTTGCCATCAAGGCCGCATGGGCTCGCAAATCCCCTCAGTCCACTCAGCCCGCATAGAATCTGCTTGCCGTGGTACTCCCTCTGCACCACCATCTGGGCGAGGAGACATGGCGCTGTAGAGAGCAAGACCACAGCCAACACGGCAATCGAAGTGGCACAACGCTTCAATCTCATTCACAGTTGGAACGCCAAATCTTAGTTATTTTGCTATTTTTCTTGAATAAGAACCGGCCTGAAATTCGCGCGAGGGTGGTATTGTGCAAGCGTTCAAAATCATTGATTTTCGCAGGATTTTGTTTGGTCGGCCCTGGCGGATGATTCTAGAACTTTTGATTTAATGGCGATTTAACGCATCGGGATGTTCCCTTGCCCTCTATCCTGACCTGCAGCCCAACGCCGCTTATAGGTCATTTATGTCTATTTAATGCTTTCTTTAGCACTTCCCAAACAGTCTGCGAAACCCACGGCCTCCAATCCGGCACCGGGAAACACCCCAAAGGGCGAGTTGCCGCTCTTCTTAAAAAATAAAATCACGCAGGTCAGGCCAACTCCGAATCAGGCATCCAAAAAACGCTCTTCTCAGGCTCACGACCTTCCACTCGATGTCGTTCAACGGTCCCGTAGTCGTTGCCTCTAGCTAAATCATTTTCAACATGGATGTAGTCTTCTCAAGCGAGATTCATGCATCCAACACCGCAGCTTTCGCCCTGATGCCAGACTTGCCCATCCGCAGCATCGCCACAACATCGTGTACCAGAGACAGGCACTGGCGGGGAAACAGAACGCCGTGAAATAACAATAACAGTAGCGCTGAAGGTTGCTGCCACGATGCCGTCAGAAGATATGCCACTGGGTAGAGAACGATGTAGTACTCCGCCATGGTCATGCGATATGCCGGCCCCGGTTTGAGGACGGTAAGGCTTATTCCAAGAAAACGCCGGCGAATCAAGGCGAAGAGGCCATAGAAGATCAGGAAAAGCGAAGCCAGGGCATTGTGTGTGAGCCAAAGCATTGCCGCAAAAGCTGCAGACTCCAATAACAAAGCAAGGAGTCCCAGCCGCTCGGCCGCCTTCGTCCCGTGGAGGCATGCGAAGGTGCGCAGTCCGATCTTTCTGTCATGAACGGCATCCTCCAACTGGTGCCGGAGTATGCCTCTTACGCCTGCTGCGAACGACCATAGTGCAATGAGGATGATCCATTCGGTGGTCGCTTCGCTTCGATTCCAGTGATACACCAGAACTACAGCGAATAGCATGGGAAAGAGATGGGCGCCCGATGCATCTGCCAACACGCCCCAGATTCCGCGGACCTTGAGACGGAAAGGAGGCGCCGAGTAGAGCGTAAAGGCCAGCCAACAGAGGAGGTATGCATAGAAAAGCAACTTGTCCCCATGCCAAACAATCAGAAAGCCACTGCCGGCAGACACACATGCGGCAAGGAGCAACGCCGGATAGATACGGGACTCTCCAGGCCATCGTCTAAGTTTTCCGCTTGTCTGATCGTCTTCAGCGTCGGTCAGATCATTAAGAACGCTTACATAACTTGCGCAAGCGATCAGTGCGAGCAGGGCAAGGGCCACTACCGGCCACAGAGATGGAAAATGAATTCGTGAAAGCGCCGCAGTCGCGTAGATCGTTGCCAGAATGGGCGAGAGTTTATGCTCCCACCAGCAGTTTGCACGAAATGGTTCAAAAATCGACAAGGTATAACTTCAGCCGGTAACCGACTCTACTCACGGCTGGAAGAGAATTTGGCCGCCATCGCGGGTTGCTGGGATCCCAACGCTGAGACTCACCTGTGGGTAGTCCAGGGAAGCCTTGAAATAGCCGAGTGACAGGAGGAGGCCCGCAGTTAAGTCTATCTTCGGCTCCCAGCAAAGCATCTGGCGGGCCTTGGTGATGTCAGGGCAGCGCCGCCTGGGATCATCTTGCGGGAGAGGTAGATAGCGAATCTTGCTTCTCGATCCAGTGATCGCCAGGACCGCCTCCGCGCACTCGAGGATTGTGAATTCTGCGGGGTTGCCGATGTTCACAGGCAGATGTTCAGAGGACCTTCCAAGCCGGAGAAGGCCGTCGATTGCATCGCTCAGGTAGCAGAAGCTGCGGGTTTGGCTGCCGTCACCATAGATTGTGAGGTCATCGCCTCGCAGCGCTTGCTTCATGAAGTTAGGGATGACGCGGCCATCGTTGAGTCGCATGCGCGGACCGTGGGTGTTGAAAATGCGCGCGATGTGCGAGTCCACAGCGTGGTAGCGATGGTACGCCATGGTAACGGCTTCGCTGAAACGCTTGGCTTCGTCATAAACAGCGCGTGGGCCCACGGGATTGACATGCCCCCGGTAAGTTTCCCTTTGCGGGTGTTCCAAGGGGTCGCCGTAAATTTCGGAAGTTGAGGAGACTAGGTACTTCGCCCCATACTTGTGGGCAAGGTTGAGCGCGTTGAAGGTGCCGAGGGAACCCGCCCGCAAGGTTGCGACACCGTGTTGTAAGTAGTCGACCGGGCTGGCGGGGCTTGCAAGGTGAAAGATGCAGTCGACTTTGCCAACGTCAAAGGGCTCGCTGACGTCTTTCTCAACAAAGTCGAACTGAGGTTCGTTGCGGAGGTGATCGAGATTTGCACGCCGGCCGGTCAGCAGGTTGTCGAGCGCAACCACGCTCCAGCCTTCCACAAGAAGGGCGTCACAGAGATGAAAGCCGATAAACCCAGAGCCTCCTGTGACCACTGCACGCTTTGGGCTCATGCTTCCCTGGCCCCTTTCGTCGAACCGCCATAAAACCAATCCGGCATTTTCCAACCACGCTCATTTTATCGGAGCCCGGCGCGGCCCCTCTGAGGAGAAATACTTACTTAAGCATTAGTCACAATCCTGCCTGTAAAATCTCTCTGTAGATTCCGGTATCGGGAAAGGGCCTCAAGGCAAAATCCGGTGGTGAGTTCTTCTGAACCGAATGCTAACTTCTTCGATGGACCGCTATAGTAAAAGGGACATTTTTTCCATCCACCACTTGAATCCCTGGCGTAAAGAATTGCCTGGATTGCGTTGTCGAGGACAGTGGAATGATGGTTCCAATCCATCAATGCGCATGCGGCCAGCGCCGTGTGCAAAATATGATTGCCGATCACCCCGTTCGGACGTGCATAGGATTTGACTCTCGCCACGATTGTGTCCCCCACCGCTTCAAACGCGCGAACACCCGCGGCATAGTTTCGTGAGAGGAAATAGTAAAAATTAAAACGGTTCGCATAATACTTATCGCACGATTCTTCAGCTTGTTCCTCAATCACATGAATGAGATACCGGATGACCGGTTGCGTCTCCGGTCTTTCACCCAGATAATGGAGAACGTTGGCATTGACCACCAGGTCGACGTCATTTGGCTTGCATTCGGTGACTGTGTAGAACCAGTAAAGCTGTCGCAGCTTCAGAAGCTGAAGTAACGCTACTCGCCAATAAGACATGTGCGTTGTCCACCTCAAGCGGGGAAGAATCCACGTGTAAAAAAGCCCGCGGGAATCGCGGTTGCCGAGTATCACGCTGGCATTGTCCGGCGAAGAAACACCATGCCGCCTGAGCAGGAAGGAAATGCAGGCTGTGTCGTCAACATCAGGAGCCAGGTAATCCGGGTTAGGGCTGCAAGTATAGCGCCATACGCAGCCGTCTTGCATGGCGCTTACAAGGAAGCAAATTGCCCTGTGTAAAATCTCCTTAACCCTTTCCGATGTTGTGAAATTGAGGCAGTAAGAGATTTGAGCGGTCTGAAAAGTCGAATAATCCGGTTTGCACTCTTCTTCCAGGAGCGGATGCGGCGAGCAAAAGATCTGAAATGTTCCGGAAGGCAGCTGCATGGCATAGAGGAAATCGATGCCCTGCGCAATGGCCTGTTCCAAGTCATTGCGACTGTTTGTGATTGTATGCATACGAATTTTCCGCACACTGGGATCGCACTTTGAGTGAATCCACAAGTCCCAGCAACTTGGCAGTGAAACAGGAAGCCGGATCGGAAGGCACCATGGTTCTAACCGCCATTCCAGCAGCATTACCGATGGACTCCCAATCCTCTCGCGCAGCCCATGCTCGCTCCATAGCATTGTCAAATTCGTCTACTTTCGCAGAGCCTGCTATGAATCCGGTGCGACCATCTTCTACGACTTCGCAAGTGCCGCCCTCGTTTGTGACAACTCCAAACCGGCCGCAGATCATCGCTTCGATAAGCGCCAGCGGTAGCCCTTCGGTGCGCGAGGGCAGAACCAGCGCATGATGCGTTTTCCAGATAGATTCGACATCGCTTACAAAACCTGGGAAATCGACATTGGTAAGGGCTAAGTGTCCGGCAAGTTCGCGCAAGGCTTCGGCGTTGGAGCCTGCTCCGAAAAACGAAACCGACAAATTGCGTTCTCTCCACCTCTGCCGCGCCAACACTCGCAAAAGAATATCCTGCCCCTTCTCGCCTGTCAGCAGGCGCGCGACGCAAGCCAATTTGATCGAGTGGTCTTGGGCGCCAGGCCATGGCAGCAGAGCTCCTGACACCAGAAAGGGATTGCGCACTATTTCCGCATTCACCAGGGTCTCCCCGATCTGGCATTCTGTGAGTTCTAGATTGTGCCGGGCGACAAAATAACAGCGCAAAGCGGTCTTATAAGTGGAACGCATCATGATGCGCTCCTTATCCGACGGCCAAAGAGAGTCGGTCGCTTTCTGGGAAATGACGACGTACGGCCGGCCCGAAATACGACAAAGATCGCCATAAACGATCCCGTCGAAGTTTGCGCCTTGGGAAACTACCACTAGATCCGGATTGACCTTCGCAAGAAGAGCTCGCACCAGTGGGCGAATTGCTCTCTGGGCAGCAGTCCTTCCTGTTAACCGGACTAGAGACTCTGTCAAATGGACCAGCGCCCTGGGCAGGCGAATCCCGGCGGGCAAACAAACGTGAAGCATGTCGCGGATCTGGCAGCCCATCGCCAGCAACCGGGAAATCCGCGGGTGATTCGGGTCAACACCGGCCTGGAAAATAGTTACAGAATGCCCGCCCTCGGCCAAACGCGCCGCCGCTGCGCCCCACAATTCTTCACTTCCACCCCAGCCTCGGATAGAACTAATAAAGACGAAACACGACATTACCTCTCCTATGAGATGGGGAAGACCATTGATGCAATCGCAACCCACGGTATTCTTCAAACAAATTGGCCTTCAATGTCAAAAGCCGCAAAGAACCATAGAGTTTGACGATTCTCAACGAGCACAGTGCAACCGGTTCCGTATCACACACTAACGAAACAACAAATCTCGGCAAGATGCAATAGGTATTTGTCCTGGTTTGCGACCAGGGTCCTCCCGTATCAAGCGCAAATGTGACGCTCACAGGGGACCCACGTCGGAGGTTTCGTAAAATATAGGTACGTTAGTGAATAAGTGAATATAGGTACATTAGTAAAAATACTCTAACTGCTGAATCAAATCAGTAATCCACTTTTCGGGTGTTTGCCTCAGATACCGGCATGGGCTGTAGCAAAGGTGAGGAAACAGCGAGTTTGCGCAAATTTGATCTTGCGCATCGCCCTAGCCGCTTTGCTAGGGTGGAGTAATCCTTGAACTGAGGTCTGATCCCCATTCGTTTCTCGCTGCCTCCCCGTCCACTCCGACTCGACCTCTACGATTCCATCTTCCCCCGTGAAATAATTCCGGAACTGATTGCCGAACAGCCAAACGATCTTTGGAGCGTGGGGGCGATGACCGATGGGATTTTGCTGAAAATCGGATCGGTCCAGACTCGACGGGTTATCACGTTCAACTCGACTCCGGTTGGGGGTGAGGTTGACAGCAGCCTGAAAAACCCGCGAATCGGTGTATGGAATACTGGCGAGTTCATGCCGCAACGGCAATGCAGTAGGGCTCGCCTTATTTTTTCAGATGGCTTTCCCAGCAAGGGGTGGTCTCGGCGCCGCTACCGCCGCGGATTATAGAGAAAGGCTTGGCCAGCGATCAGATTGTGATTGACACGCTGGTGAACAAATACTGTGACCACTTGCCGCTGTATCGCCAGAGAGCGCAATGTTGGAACGGGATACAGGCGTGGAAATAAGTCGGGCGACCATGGATAGTTGGGTTCTGCAAGTAGGCGAGTTGCTGATTCCGCTGGTGGGTGGGATGCGGCAAGAGTTACTGAGCGGCAGCTATATTCAAGCCGATGAAACTCCGGTCGAGGTGCAGATGCAGGATGGGCGAGGGAAGAATCACCAAGCCTATTTATGGCAATACGGACGCCCCGGAGGCCCTGTGATTTTCGACTTCCGCCTGGGGCGGGGACGGGATGGACCGAAGGAGTTTCTGGGCCAGTTTGACCGGCTTCTGCAGACCGACGGCTATGCAGCCTATGATCAGATCGGCGGACCGAGGATGGTTCACGCTGGATGCTGGGCGCATGCGGAACGCTATTTTGCGGAAGCGTTACAACTGAACCCGCAAGACCCATTGGCACGGCCGATCTTAAACCGGATCGATGAATTGTTTGCCGTCGATGCCCAGGCGCGCCAGCAAGCCATGACCCTGGAGGCCCGTCATGCCTTGCGGCAAGAACGGTCCAGACCTTTGCTGGAGGTGATTCGCCAGCAGGTGGAAGCGGCCCTGCCCCAGGTCTTGCCCGCCAGTGCGCTGGGCAAGGCCTGCAAATACACGCTCACGCTGTGGGACAAGCTGACTCGCTTTTTAGAATATCCAGAACTGGAATTAAGCAACAACTGGGCAGAGAACTCGATGCGCCCAGTAGCTTTGGGACGCAAAAACTGGATCCACATCGGCAGCCGACAAGCGGGGCCCAAAATCGCTGCCATCATTTCGCTGATCGAAAGCTGTCGCCGGCTGAAGCTTCCTGTGCGCGCGTATCTGGGTGCCGTACTTCCCGGCCTAGCTGATTGCCCGATTCAGCGACTCTCGGAACTGACACCCGCTGCTTGGCGAAGCCGCGGGGAGAGAGGATTTGAACCTCGACCCCCTGGTCCCGAATCAGATTCGCCAGGAGAGGGCTGAAGTTGGGAGAAAGACCGTTTTTTGATTGAATCCTCCCATTCTCCTCTTCAACCTAACGACGCAGGTGGGCCGAACTTCCGGCATCGGCGAAACAGTAACACGATCAGCTCATCGTCAATTATTCAAATATTGTGCTGCGTCATTGCATTGCTCCCCAATCGCTATTGAACGCAGTTCAGAATTCCCCGACATTATGGTGATTACTCCCGATTTTGGCGGACACGTCATACGGATATTTTCCTGTTGATGCCCTGTTGCTTACCGTATACGCGGATGGTTACCGGAAAGTAGCGTAAGTACGAGGCTATTTCCTGCGGGGCTTTTTGGCGCGGCGTTTCGGTGCGGCTCCGCGCGCGCTCTTGACGACGCTTTTGCCCATTCCGGTCGCGCCCACCCGTGCCGTTTGTGCCGTATGTTCGATCGCCGCCTGGATGTAGCGCCGCACGAAGGGCCGCTCTACATCACGCTGGCTCCTGAACTTGATGTGGCGCATGGTCTTGCCTTCGCCTTCCAGCACCCGGTTCGGATCGGGCAGCGAAGTCCCGCGCGGGAATCCCAGGTTGACGTGCCCCGCGTTGGTGGCGATGTAACAGAACATGTCCTTCATCTTTCCGCTGAACCCGAACCATATGGCCACCGTATACACCTGGTAGATCGACTCTGAGACATCGGGCGCTTCCTCAAGAATCACTTCCCGCAGCGCGAGAGCGAGGTCCGAGATGTGCCGGTCGTAGGCTTCGAGGAATCCGAGCAGTTGAGGATCGGGTGGGCGTTGCATGGCTGGGATTAAATATACACAACTGTCACCGCTCGCTTTGCCAGCATCGGCTACTTTCCATTCGAATCGTCTCCAGCTTCAATGCGACCAAGGACGATGCTGAAAGGCTGTTGCGACACGATGCACCCGCCTTGCGTCGCCACACCTTCTTTCGATTCGCGCAACGATTGCGAAAGTTCCTCAATCGAGCTGCGTTGAGTGTGCAGATGCCAGCGCATTAGGATTTTGCTTGTGGGTTGCCGACGGGACAAGAGCCTTTCAAAATCTGCCAGGGCGGATGGCCGCGACAAAATAACCTTGTAGTCTTTTTCGCCTTGCGAAATGTGGCCGGTACCCAGTTCCTCCACGCAAATCGATCGACCTTGGCGAGCCGTGCGAAAATCGAACGATTGGATCCCTCCAGTCCACACATGAGATCTTGCGACTGTCTGCACCCTTTTGGGATTCATCTGGGGAATGTTGGGTGGGGGACCGTGTCAGCGCTTGACCGCAAACACGCGGCTACTCCGGTTTTGCAGGCAGAATGCGGGTATTGACGTGGAATTTCTGATACCGCAAGTAGGTTATCTCATGTGTCACAGGAATGGCCGGGGAAGACTGCGTGGTTTGCCCGGTTTCGAACACCACTGTGTGCTCCCAGATTTCCTTCCCCTTGATATATAGCCTCTTGGGTAGCCACACCGCGTTGTCTATTTTTGTCCACTCCTCGGTCAGGGTCGTTCCACGGGAGTACCGTAAGCTGCTCTTGTACATTGACGCCTTCGCTTTAGCAACAGCCTCACTGGTGTAATTCTGCGTGTCCATCACAGCATAGTCCGGCTTGGAGGAAAGGACACCCTCCCTGATTGCCTTTCCTTCGACTTTGACCAGTTGTGTGTCGGCTCGATCAATCCAAAGCATCATCTCGAAATTCTGTTCGTCTTCATCATCGTTGTTGCGGTGGCCGGAGTCATCCGGCACAAGCTTTGGCGTCGCCACCACCACGTAAGCCTCACGCCCATCCAGGATTTCCGTGCCTTTCAGGCGGACATCGAAGGCGCCGGGCAAGTGTTCCAGCGGCAGTCGCAGGTCTTGCATGAGTCTCTTGAACCATTCTCCCCCGCTGTATATTGGCGCGTCTCTGCCCAGCCTTTTAAGTGTATCGTCCCATGTTTTTCTTGCCGCCACAGTCTCCGACTGGATCTCCGCCAACTCGGGGTCCGTCGGCGCACCCGTCTGAGACGGTTGAGGACTTCCCTGTCTACCGACCAAATCCGGAGTTGGATTTATTTCGACGCTTTGATCCAACCTTTGGCGCAGAGCGAGCTCCAGCTTTTCCTTCTCCTTTTTTTCATCCTGCTCAGGCAGCAGCTGGTCATTGTGCAGAAGATGACGCCGGTACAGGTCGCCAGCTATCGGAATGACCTCGTACAAGTCCGAGCTCGCGTACCCACGGGACCAGCGGGTCGACCAATGCTCCAAGTAAACATAGTCGGCAGATCCAGATTTCCGAGCTTCATAGTTGCTCATCGCCTGGCGGACTAACTCGACCGCATTGATGGTACTCGGCTGCAACGCCTGGGGCATATTGTTGGTTGGGCCCGATGCTGACTTGGCCGCGACCGAGCAGAACATCAGCCCAAAGAAGATACAAGAGGGGAGTAGACGACGGTGACTCATGCAACAAACCCGGAACGCGTAGACAGCATAAAACAGACGCTTTGAGCCGGGTTGTAGGGAATAATCAAGTTTTGTTAACTTCATTTCCTGCGACGACCTTCGCCGATACATGAGTCGCCCGATCACTATAGGCCGTTGCAACTCGACGGGAACAGAGCGAATGCTGCTTCGATCACACACGCAAGCCCCTTAGGACTGTTTGTTCCCCTTTTAGGCGTGATCTGCGGAACGTTGGGTGGCGTTCCAAGAGTTCGGTTCACCGCCAGTGGGAAACCAAGGGACACACTAGCGACAGTCGGAACCTGCTGGATCGAGTTCACGGATGGTGGGAAGGGCGTGAACGATCTCTCTGGGCTGCTGTTGACGGAGGCGTTCAAGGTTTCGATTTCCAAGTTGTTTTCAAACGCTTGCCCAGCAGCCGACAGTGGGTCCGTTGCCTGCGTAGGCGGACCGAGGGGATCGTCGAAGGCATTGCCTTTGCCAGGGTCGATCCCCAGAATGGGGGTTTGAGCATTTGGATCGGACCATGGTCCAAATTGATTGAAGGGGTCCTGGGCAAAGGTCATATCATTGATAGAACCTTCGCCATTTCCGGTAAGACCGCCCTGTGAATTTTGACCCACACAGTGGGATGTGTCGTTCCCGCTGTTGTCGAGTAAGCAAACCTTTACAGGAATGCCATCCATCCCGGTGGGATCGAACATATTGACGGGATCGCCTGTGACATAGGCATAGCGATTGAGTGTCTGCGGAAAGGCTGTTGATCCGGCAAATAGGTCGGGAGAATTGAACCGTGCCAGACGATTCACGTAGTAGCGTGCCTGCGCGTAGTCATTCCCCGTTTCCACGCTGTCGCGCTCGTAACTGGCAACCCGCCATTTTGTGGTTGTGTTTGCGGAGTACCAGGCCTCTCCAAACGGGAAGCCTCCCTGTTCGCCGAGTTTGTTCCCATTGGTATCGGTAGTCACTCGAACTGAGAGGTGATCGCGGAGGTGGTACTTGACCCCAGTCGAATCAATGGTTGCCAACAACCCCGTACCGGAGTTGATGTATTCGCGGGAAGGAGAACCCGGGGCGGCCCCGTTGTCGTATTCGGCAATCGCACGACCGCCAGAGAAGATGTAAACCGTGGACGGATTCGAGCCGGAGCAAGTCGGGGCGCATTTCTTCACCCGCAAGCCAGCCGCATCGTAGACGTAGGCTGCCCCGCCACTCACACCACTGGAACTTGAGACGCGGTTTTCGCCATCGTAGGTCAGCGTATTCAGGCCGTCGCTGGTCATGTTTCCACTGGAATCGTAGGCATATCCTGCAGTAGTGATTTGGTTGGCCGTCGCGCTCACGGTCACCTGGTTCGAGGGCACCGGCGCATTGGGCGATGTGTCCGGCTGAACCGTCTCGCTTGTACGATTGCCGTAGCGGTCATAACTAAAGCCCAGATCCCAGTTTGGATAGTTTGCCGAACCGGCGGTAGAAGCCTCTTGCAGGCGTCCCATCGGATCATAGGAGTATGTCGCGCTGCGGCCGCTGTCCACACCGTCTGCAATGCTGGTGATTTGCCCGTTGTTGCCCCCATTCAGGTTGTAGCCGTAGCTTACGCTGAACAGCGTCAGCGCGCTGGTCGCATATGAGATGGACGTTAATTGCAGGCGGTCGGGTGAGTAACCATAGCTTGCTGTGACCCCGTTGCCATAATTGAAGCTGCTCAGCTGCTGCGCCCCGGTGTAGACGAAACTACTGGCATAGGTGGTGTTCGTGCTGCCTAGGGAGTCCGCGATCCCCGCTAATCTGCCCAGCGCATCGAACGATGGTTTGACCTGACGGCCCGATGGGTATTGGATCTGCGTGATCTCATTGGCCAGATTGTATTGAAAGCCAATGTTGTAGGTTGTTCCCGCGATCACTTTTTGCTTCTGCGTAGTCCGTCCGAGCTTGTCGTAGGTGTAAGTCTCGGATCCGGAAGGGTCAGCCTCGCTGGTGAGCCGTCCTAGAGCAAAAGCTGCCGATCCTCCCTGATCATAGTAAAAACAGGTGTTCGCCACCAGATTGGTTCCCGTGGGGCTGGTGGGATCGCAAAGATTGCTGGGCATGGCAGTTACGCCGCTTCCGTTCGGAATCGTGTAACTCTTGCTCGTCAAACGATTCAGCCCGTCATAGCTGTAGTTGGTGATCACGCCCCTCGCATCGGTGCGCTGCGTCAACAGGTTGAAGTTGTTGTACTGAAACTGGACGTTTCCTGCTTCAGGTGTCGTCTGGCTGGTCATTCGACCCAGAGCGTCGTATCCCTGGGAGTGTGTCTGAGATCCCGCAATCGCGCCCGTGAGCTGGTCCAGCACGTTATAGGTGTAGGTTGTGACAAAAGCGTTGTTGAACCAGGAACTGGCGCCGCCACTGAAGTTCGTCGCCGGGCTGGTGAATGAAGGGTTCGGGAAGAGACTTGGATTGTCGTGAGTCGTACTCAACGCATCTACAGGCGCATCGTTCACGCCCGCCGTTTTCCATGTCACGCTAATGGTTGATCCGGAAACCGAAGCCGTGACGGGCGAGTTGGAGGCATTCAGAGCTTGGGCCAGCGCCGAGGCGATTTGCGACGCCGTTGTGTTCTCTGGCTGGCTGGTGCAGGCGGAATTCGTGCTCGGTCCAAAGCAAGCTGTAGCCGTGAAACCGCCCACGTTGAGCGATACCGTTCCCGAGTCAGGCAACGTGACTGTAGCCACCGGGAACAGGTCCTGATTGCCCCAACCGCTGCCGCTCAAGTACATGTGCCAGACGTGCTGATTGCTTCCCAGATAGTGCACGTGCACAGGATTACCCGCAGACATGCCAAAGCTGGTCAGCGCGCTTCCAGTTGCAGGGGTGGCCCCGGTTAAAGCGGTCATGTCCGTGTCAAACGAGGATCCATTGTTACAGCACCAGGTTTCGTGAACATGCTGATTGCTGTCCAGAAAATACGTACGGATCAGGCCGTTATTATCGACCATGCTGGTTAGCGAACTGCCGGACGCCGGCGAGACGCTTCCCGTGCTGGCTGTCACGTCTTGGTTCTGCCAGCCCAGAAATAAATGGTTAAGGTGCAGGTTGGCACCTTGGTAATAGACGTGCACGGTGGCACCCTGAGCCGATCCCGTGCTGCTCAACGCACTTCCGGCCGCTGCCGCGCTGATATTGAGATAGGCCGTCATATCGGTGTTGTACCAGCCGCTCCCTGACGTTTCGGTCTCGTTGATGTGCTGATTGCCGGATAGGAAGTACACGCGGCTGACGCCACTACTGTCCACTACGCTGGTCAACGCGCTCCCCGCCGCTGGCGCGTTCACAACGGAGCAACTGCAGGACCCCGTTCCCGTGACAGCTGTTACGTCCTGACTGCTCCAGGTCCCACTGCTGCTCAAGGACATATGGTAGAGGTGCTGGTTACCGCCTTGGTAATAGAGATGCACCGTGTTGCCTTGCGCGGCCCCGGTGCTAGTCATTGCACTGCCGCTGATGGCCGTCGGGCTCCCAGTAATGGCTGTGAGATCATTGTCCTGCCAGGAGCAGCAGAATAGCTCGTGCACATGTTGGTTGGTGTCGAGGTAAAACACGTGAGTATTGCCGCTGCTATCAAAGACGCTGCTGAGCTTGCTGCTGGCGGCCGCTGTAGTGTTTCCGGTTATGGCCGTCAGGTCCTGGTTCTGCCAGCTTGCAGTGCTGTTCCAAAAAAGATGCCAGACATGCTGGTTGGTGCTGAGATAGAAGGCGTGCGACGACCCATCGGAAGCCACGAAGCTGGTCAACGGGCTGCCCGAAGCTGCCAGCGGAGGATTACCGCCGCCAGTCGGTGAGGCATTCAAACTCCCGTTGATGGTCACGCTGGCCGTGGCGCTGGTGCTTGTTCCCTGCGAAGCCGAGTTCGGTTCATCTACTTCCACCAGACGGCCAGCCCCATCCGACAGCCTTCTGATTTGCCTGCCGGTGGCGTCGGTGACAGTCACGGTCTGCCCCGAATAAGTGTAGGTGTTTTCTCCACCATCCTGCAGAATCGTCTTGGTCGGCCTGCCCAGCCCATCGAATCGCGTCGAAGTGAAGAATGCGGGGGATGAGCCTGTGTAGGGATTGCTTCGCCCGAACGGCCTCCCAAGCTCATCGTACTGGTTCTGCACAATCTCCGAGACGTTCCCACTGCCATCTTCAAGCGTGGCGGTTAAGAGCCTGCCCATCGAATCGGCTGCGTTGATCTGCTGGGTTGAGTGCGTGCTGTCGATTGGGGTCTTGATCGTTACCTTATGGTTGGTGTCGTCATACGTGTATGTGATCTGAGTGTTATCGGGCCGAGTGATTGTCTCAATCCTCCCCGACATATCGTACCCATACTTCGTCACCTGCCCATTTTCGTCAGTGACGTTCTTTATCATCCCTTCTGGACCATCAGATGGCGCGTTATAAACATATCTGGTGGTAAGCTGTGTTCCTGTAGCCGACCCCCGGGTCCCGCTATCCGGGTAGGAATAGTGGGTGGCGGAAGAGAAGACCCAGGTCTGCTGCTGGCAGCAGTTCAACTGCGCCGTCCTCGTGTTGCCGAACACATCGTAGGTAAAGTTCTTAGTGACCGGATTGGCCGGGGTAACCGGATCCTGATATGCGTTGACGGAGGTGACGTTGCCGCGAAGATTGTACGTGCAGCCAAAACTCGCGTCGTCGTGTTGCGCAATGCTGGTCGGACAAAGGTTTGACGCGATGGGAACCTCATCGTAGCCGAATTTCATTTGGTTCCGGGCCGTTCCGGTCGAGTCCTTGACTGTGATGTTCGAAACCAGGTTGATCATGTTCAGCGCAGCATAGCTGCTGTTGCTGTCAGCCAAATAGCTCTGAGAAGTAGTCTTAATCAGTGCGCCGCGGCCTCCACTGCCGAAGTCATACTGGCTGGTGCTGCGGAGAAGTCCGTTCGAGTCATAAGTTGTATCGGTCTCCGATTGGGTCCTACCGTCGTCCAGAATGGTTATAGCCGTTGCAGGCGTTCCATTACTTGCCCAGGTGGTGCTGATCGTCTGCAGTATGGAACCAGAAGCCGAACTCCCCTGGTAGTTCTTGCGGCTGGTTTCATGTCCATTTCCGTCGAATCCGTAGACGGTGTCATTGCCGGCGGGATCATAGGAAAGCTGAGGCGCCGTCACCGTGGTTGTGCTTCCGGTACGGCTGAATGTCCAGGTGTGCGTGTTCGTCCCATCGTTGATCTTGCGGGTTAAGTTCATGGTGGTGCCATCACTGCAGTTGATCCCGTCGTTGGTGGCGCCGTAGTCGTACTCATAGAAACCGCCATTGGCCAGTGTGACCTTCTGCAAACGTCCGGTGAAAAAACCAGAATTGCTCGGGGTTGGTTCGTAGGCGAAGCTGATCGTCTGATTATTTGGAAAAACGATGGAAGACGGAACACTGGCTGTCCCGGAATACTCAGCCACACCAGAGCAGCCGAAGTTCGTCTTGATGTTGAGGGTTTCCAGGTTTACTGTCGCCAAAACATTACTGTTCCGGTCTTTGTATGTGATTGAACCTGAGGCTGTAGTCACGGCTAATGCGTTCGCGCCGGTCGTGTCCGCCCAAGTTGTAGTCGGGCTTTGAAAGGAGACGCTGATGAAATTGCCGTTGGTGTCCTCTACATAGCCGTTTCCTACGGATCCATAATATAGGGTCCCGTCGGGGCCTGTTACCAAGCCGCCGGGGTCGACGCCAGTGGGAGAGGTAGTAAGTGTGTTGAGGTTAAGGGAATAGCCGCTGGCATCGCCGGCAGAGCCGATGAATCCGTCCCCCGAATTGGTCGGTTGCCTGACAACGGTGTTGTTGACGCAACTATCCGTAAGATCAACGGTGGGAAAGTGGTGCGGAGTGCCACCCGTGTCCGTGTACACCATATTAAAGACGTGGAACATTGGTACATTGACATGCGCGCCAGGCGGGATAATGACTGCGCACGTTCCAATGGTGGCAAAAACGGAGGAAGTAGTCCCTGTGGGGTTGCCGCTTTGCCAGCCCCAGGTCGGATTACCATTGACATCGACAATCGGAGTCCACGCTGTTGTACCGCCGGAGTTGATTGGTGTCCAAATCTGCGAATCGTTGAGTTGCGAAAAACTGAAACCCGTGTGACGTCCCGCCAGGCCTATGAACGGAATGCCCAAATGAATGTTTAGATTCTGATTGTTGATTACGTCAAAGGGCGTTCCCCCGGTGAATGATCCAAAGGGAGGTGCTCCCGTACCCGTATTTTGGGCCACCGTTGCAATGACCAGCAGAAAAACGAACACCAGCAGCTTTATTGCTTTCATTACTTTGCCTCCGCTGCTGTCTGGAGCTGAAAATTGTTCTCTGTCAGTCCATTTTGAAACACGACACTCTCAATTGTTGTCGTGGTCCATGGGATCCCGTTCCACGACTTGTCAATACGGAACGGATATTCCACATTGTCGACTTTTCTCCAGTCGGAATAGAAAAGCTCGATGCGAATAGGCGCTACCGGTCCACGTGACTCCCGTCGCTGATATGCAAGCTTGTGCGGTAGCCCTGTTGTGGCGTCAATCCAGAGGTCTTTGCGTGTGAAGTCAGCGAGGAATGCCAGTTTTGGCTGCGAAGCATAGGTTTTCCAGAAACGAATATGATGCACAGAAGTTCCATCCATGCTTTCGCTGCCGACGTACTGAAAAGTCATCTCAGGATCATTCAGCACAGCGGCCAGATGAGGCAGGGGAAAGCTCGCGGAGTAGCTGCTGGCAACCAGTTCTTGAGAAGCCGCCTTGACCCCGCCGCCAAAGACTTCATTGGCCTGTCCCCGCGAATAAATAACCGTTCGCTTCTCGTTAGGCAATTGGATTTCCTCGAGTGACTGGTCAGTCCCACGAGTGAGAATCCGTACAGTGCCCTTCTCAGTGCTCGATCCGGCGACAATCACGATGGTGCCGCTTGCCGCTGAGTCAACTGGCGCCGCCCCCATTGACGCAATGGCGGCCTGTACCGCCAGCAGGGCTTGCGGATCGCTTGGCCTGGACGCAGCTGACTGTGCAAGCAAAACATGGCTGGCCAGCAATCCAAAGACACAAGAAAGGATTCGAAAATGTCCAAGACGGTAAAATCTCAAGCGTTCCTCCCAAGGAAAGCGGTTTTCAATCCAGGTACTCTGAATTTGGAATGAAGGTAAAGCGGTTTCTTGGGATGCGTCAACCCCGAATTGCTGCTTGTTGTAGCTAACCTGTTGGTTTCACGATGAAAATAAATTGGTGAACGGCAGACTTCGACAACTGCAAAACGTTGAGACTTGTAGAGTATGGTAACTTTTCTGTCTCCACATTTTTCCTGGCCGTTCTTAACTCTTGACGCCAATCAGGGGTCGCAGAGATTCCACGCTGTTTCCATGCCGGAGTGCCGACAAGGCGGCTTTACCAGGAATTACTTTTGAACTGCCGTGTGGAGGGCGTGAGTCTTCATCCTACGTGCAGAAGCCCTTTGACATGGTCTTCGAAAGGGCCAAAACGAACGAATCGTCGGCTCTGCGGACGATTTTAGAACCGTTGATCTAATGGCGATTTAGGCCCTTGCGTTCCCCAGAAACCGCGAGAAAATTCGTGGGCGCGCCGTTCCCTGTTTCCGGTGGCCTGCAACCTACGACAAGGGAATGCTCATCTCGAAGTTGAAAATATTTTGCGGGTCATATTCTCGTTTGATCCGTCTCAGGATTTCGAGATTGCTCGAGCCATAGTAGATCTGAAGGAGATCCAACCGTCCCTTGGGCGTGTCCGGATTGGGAACCAGGTCTTTATCGGGAAAGTTGATGAACGCACCCTCGGTAAAGAGCTTCATCCGTTCGCGAAAATCCTTGATCCAGGCGAGGCATCTCTGGCCCAGAGGCTTGTCGTTCCGGTCTCCCCACCAGGCCTGGTACTGCAGCATGAAGGGCTTGTCGCGGTAGGGAAAACAGCTTGCTTCCTTGAAGGCGCGTTCGCCTATCACGCCACCCATGCAATGCAGGCTGAGATAGCGGCGGGCGTTGGGCTCGGGCGATGACTGGTTAAGAAACGTATTGATGGCTTGCGTGGCCGCGCCAGAGAAATCAGAACGGGGAAAGCAGGATGAGACTTTGTGAGGATACCAGCCTCCGTCGCAGGTTTCCGTGGGTGCTTCTCCGGCAGAGACGTCCATCGCGCGGAGCGCGGCCAGCGGCGGGCCGGGCTGGTATTCCGGGTGGTGGAAGGCCATGTGCGGGTCCGGCGCCGCTTCGTTCCCCACAGGCAGGATCTTGACCGAGCCTTCTTTGTACGTTCGGGGCAATAGTCGCGGCAGCAGGGCTTTGAGCGTATCCTCTCTTCCCATGAAATATCCGGCCACGATGACAGGTGCATCATCGTTCTGCGGGCCGCTGACGCTCGCGCGGCAGAAGGATGTCAGGTTGAACTCCGGGCTGCCGGGAAAGTGGGTGCGCCAATCTTCCATGACCGGCTGCCTCTGGGCGGAATCCTTCCAGGTGACGGTGAACTGCCAGATGGGAGCGCTGACCGGGGCAAGTGTCAACTGGAAATGGGTGACGATGCCGAAGTTACCGCCACCGGCGCCGCACAGGGCCCAGAATAGTTTCTTATACTGGGGGTCGGTAGCGTACACCTGGATTTTCTCCCCGCTCGCCATCACCATTTCCACGCCGATGAGGTGGTCGCAGGTGAGGCCCAGCTTGCGCGAGTAGGGGCCCCAGCCACCACCTTGCACCAATCCTCCCACACGCACGTCGCCGCAGCCGCCGCCGGGCAGGATGAGATTTCTTGAGAGCAGGTACTTGTATAGCGCTCCGAGCTTGGTTCCAACTCCGATCCACGCGGCAGCGGCGCCGCCGATGATGGAGACCCGATTGATTTCCGAAAGGTCGATGATCAATGCGCCATTGGCGGAGCACATCCCCTCGTGTTGATGCCCGCCGGAGCGGATGCGGACCTGGATTCCTTCTCTCTTTGCCTTGTTCAGGGCGAACTGTACATCGTCCGTGCTCTCGCAGTAGCAAATGTAGCGCGGCCGATAGTCAAAGCGCGCATTGGCGATGCGCCGGCTGGCATCGTAGGTGGGATCTCCGGGCTGGACGATTCTCATAAGGACTCCGCGCTCGAAGGATAGGAAGTTGCCGACAGTCTGTCAAGTTTCATTTCAGTACCGCGTCATTTCAGCACCGTTTCAGTACCCAGAAATGGAACGCGCTTTTCTGGTCAGCTGCGCAAAATCAATGATCAACACAATTTCCTTCACGAGCAGTCAGAAGAAGCCAATGAATTCCGGCGAATATCGGCTTTGCTTCAAAAATTCGCCCTGCTGCCGAGTTGTGCAAAGATCAACATGTAGAGGCAAGAGTTTTTTGACGGCGTCAACCTTTTTGGGAGCGCGGCCGGCAGTACCGACCCTTTTTTAGTCGGGTTTCCGTACGTCTCAATTCACACCTGCGGAGCTGCACCGGCTTCAGCAAACTCGTTGGATTCTGGGAGCAAGAATGAGAATTTCCAGTCCGAGCGCGATCGCATGAGTAAAAAGAGCAGAAAAGTTGACGTCACGCATAGAACCGAAATGGAGAGGAACCCAGATCGGAAGGAACCTGTAAGTTGCTTCATGCTGCCCAGCACTGTAGGCAAAAAGAAGCCGCCCAGCCCTCCAAATCCGCCTATGATTCCAGTAGCAATGCTGATTCGCTCTGAAAATCGCTGCGGCACGACTTGAAAGATGGCGCCATTGCCCAGCCCCAAACACGCCATGGCCGCCAGGACCAGCCCGGTAGTGGTAGACAGGGGAAATGAGGACGCAATCAGCATATACAATATGCTGACACCAAGGAGCAGATACACCAATACCCGCACCCCGCCTCCAACTTTGTCCGCCAGGTAACCACCCAGCGGGCGAATGCTGCTGCCTACAATGGCCGCCAGGGCAGTCAAATAGCCCGCATTGATGGGCGAGACGTAAAATTGATCGCGAAAATAAATGGGAAGAAAGCTGCTTAGCCCGACAAAACCTCCAAAGGTAATGCTGTAGAACAGGCAAAACCACCAGAGATCCGCCGACCGCAGAATTTCGAAGGATTTTTCCCTGGCCAGTTTCGGTATGTTCGGGTTCTCTTTTGCGAACAATAGAAAGAGAGAGAAACCCACCACCGTCGGCAGCATGGCCAGACCAAGAACATTGTGCCATCCATAAAGATTTGCCAAAGGGGGAGCCGCCAGATTAGCGATTACTGTGCCGCTGTTGCCCGCCGCTGCGATTCCCATGATCAGGCCTTGGCGCTCCGGAGGATACCAGCGGCTGGCAAGCGGAAGCGCCACGGCAAAGGAAGCCCCGGAAATCCCTAGCAGAAAACCAACCCCCGCCATGGTGGACATGCTGTACCCAAACCGCCATCCCAGAAACAGCGGCAGGAGGTAGAAAGCAAACATCGCCGCACCCATACGTTTCCCACCGAACCGGTTCACCATAAATCCCATTGGGAAGCGCATGATCGAGCCGCCTAAAATGGGAATCGCGACCAAAAGACCTTTCTGCGCCGGCTGAAGCTTTAAATCCTTGGAGATGTAAACCCCAAGGGCTCCAATCAAGACCCAGAGCATAAAGCTCAGATCAAAATGCAGGAAAGAAGCAAAAACTGTGGGCGCATGTCCAGGGCGGGAATTGGGTGTGGCGTGCATTCGTGATCTCCGAGTGAAAATGAGTGAGTGATTTTATCAAAACCCGTGAGAAAGAAACGGCGATTCGGACAGTTCGGAAGTCGTCGGGCAATACAATACACGCTCGCCAGTCAGCTTCTGACGAAATCGCGTTCCGTACCAGATTACTTCCGGACCGCAGAACCTCTTGCCCCCAAACGCGTTGTTTTCGAGTAGCCAATAATCAAAGTCAACTCCCTTTCCAGGGTCTTGGTCTGACGTTGGAGTTAGTGCCCCGCCAACAGGCGCATGGTTTCCGAATTGCCGACAAGCCGGATAGTTAGAGATATACTGTTCGGCCATGCAACCTGCATCGGATTCTTGTGTTATGCACCGCTTTTCTGACTCAGGACACTAGCTTTCTGTTATCAATCCATCTCCCGAGTGAATGTCTTTTTAGACAAATGGGGCCGGCAAATCGGGCAAATCTAGTGCATACTAATGGCTGATGAGAAACAGTCCCAATATTCTCAAGATAGAGCCCGAGACATTAGAACCTGAGAAGCCAGAGATTATTGATGATCACATAATATAGTTACAATGGGAATAACTCCGCTTGCTCCCAGAAAGCACATATCAGCGTGGGCCGACGGCGCATTCGCCGTAAAGCTTGCCGCGCTTCATAGCTCAATTCGAGATAGTCCTGGGGGCAAAAGTTCGGCAACTCGTGATGCTTCCAGTAACCCCATAGGTATTCCACCGGGTTGAGTTCGGGAGCGTAGGCGGGAAGAAACTCCAGCCATAGCCGCCCTTTTTGCTGGCGTACGAATTCCCACACCAGCTTGCTGCGATGACTCCGTAGTCCATCCCACACCACCAGCAACTTGCCGTCGATGTGGCGCAGCAGGTGTCCCAGAAACTCCACCACCTGCGGGCTGCGAATGGTGCCCGGAAACAGACGAAAATAGAAGTTCCACCACGTTACCCCAGCCATGGCCGACAATGTCTTCCAGTTGAAGTGGTACTGCAGCACCGGCGTCTGCCCCCGTGGTGCCCAGGTACGGCAGCGATGCGGCCTCTCACTCAATCCGCTTTCATCAATGAAGACGATGGTGCGCCTCTCTTTTCGGGCTTTTTTTTAATCTCCGGCCAACGCTTCTGTTTCCACAAGGCAATGGCTTTCTCATCCCGTTCCTTGGCTCGCCCGCTGGGTCGCTGGCAACTCCATCCCATCTGCCGCAACAACCGCCACACATGTCCCGGGTGGTAGCGAACTCCACATTTTTCCTCGATCAGATGGGCCACCCGCGCCGCCGTCCATAATTCCGTCGCATAGCCCAAGGCTTTGGGTCCTCGCTTCAGATGACGCTCGATCCGGAGCAGTTCCTCTCCGTTCAACTCCGGCTTGCGGCCAGCACGGCCGGCTTGCTTCAACCCCCGTAGTCCCTTTTCTTCCAACTGCTGCGCCCACCGGCTCACGGACTGGCGATGCACGCCCACCTGTCGAGCTACTTCGGCCTGAGGAACTCCCTGGCGCAACAGCTGCGCCGCTCTCATGCGTCTACTTTCTAGCTCAGAAAAATCTCTGCGTACTCCTGCTGGATTGCCCATGCCGCAACAGTAGCATAGAATCCCAGAAATGTCACTATATTATGTGATCATCAATAGTAGCTAATTTTATGTATTTGGTGGGGCTGAACATCCTTCACTAAGAAGTCGCTACAGTGCTCATCTCACCTCCCGCAAAACTTCCTCACCTTCGATTTCGAACCGCGCATAAATATCAGAAAGAAAACAAGTTATGCGCTGGCCGTCAGAAAAATCAACATAAGGCTTTGCTGCTAATCCGTTTAATCGAAAAGGAAATCTTTTGGCGGGGGAGTCGCGAACGACTTTCGACCTTTTACACTTCTTAACGCAGGAGGAATGCCGCTCGGAGTTGCAGCACTCTAAGCAATCTTCTGTCAGCGGACCGGGCAGAGGCGCTGAGCCGTAGCGTCTGTCTTTGGCTTGGGCAAAAGATTTTTCTGGGCGCTCACGCCACGCCCTCCCGGTGCCTCTTTGTCTAACCGTTCCACGCACCGCCCGTGTTTTGCGGTTGAAGTATGCTACTCACCATAAGAAATAGCCAGTAACCGTGTTTCAAGCCCAAGCACCGGCGCAGTTTAATGCAATTTACTTAGTGATCGCTTGGGCCGCTAGAAACGTATCACCGTATGGAGCAAAGGAAACTCCGCCTAGCGGTTGCCATCCCTGCCCGACTTGAACATTAACAGCTTTAGCTAAAGCGGTGAGAACGGCTGGTAAATCGAGGGGCACTGTGCCACTGCCAACCGGCTGATCGTCGCGTCCCTTAATCGTTACGAGTTGGTAGGTCATAAGTTCTCCAGTTCTCCATTTTTCCGAAATGGGGATTATATACGAGGGGGATTAGAGGACGATTTCAGAGTGCGACCTGCAAGCTACTGGAGTGATTGTCTGACGGAAGTTTCGATCAGACCTGTTGTCCCATCAGCAGTACCCTAGGAGGTAGGGCGGCAAGGCAACGAACCGTCTAAAGCCCTCTGACAAAGTATCCCACAACCGAAAGGTTGTCATGGAAGCCGCGAGGCGGAAATGGAACTACCAGCATCAGGTGGTAAGGGGCCAAGGTTCGTGGTATGGCCAGCACATGCAAACTTTCATTAAGCGTCGTGACGTCCAAAGAACCAAAAATGCTGATTGGTTCCTTACAGTGAGGGGACGGAGGTTTCTGAATCCTCCGTCATGGGCGATCTGTACACTGTCGGCGTATAGAAAGGGCCTAACCTACCGTGTCTCTCCAGCGGAACAGGGTAAACCCGTACTTCTCCTTTCGAGGAAAGGCCACCGTAAGGTGATCCGATGGAAGTGCGGGCAACAGAGGAAGGAGAAAGCGAAGGCCGCTCTGTAGCGGAGCGGATACTGGCTACGTCAGCAAAATCGACAACATCGCCGGATTGGCAAAGCAGGCAGACTTCCTTCTGGTCTTTCACACGAGAAAACTTGATTAACCGGCTTACGAGGCAAAGCAGATGACGACAGTGAAAACTGTTGGTGCGGCCTCGCGCAAACCGCATAGCGGAATGTGCGTCGGCTCCAAGTGAGTGTCGTGCAGGTGATGACTCCAATCGTTACCGCGTCTCTCCGCGAGGCGTTCGAAAGGCTTGAGCTGTGTGAGTTGGAAACTCTCACGCACAGTTCTTAGAGGGCGGGACAGGAGCAATCCTTTCCTGCCACTCGATACTTTTTCGCTCTTTTGTACTTTTTCGCTCTTTTGTGCAGGTCAGATTGTGCCGGAAATTCACTCGACCCCTGCTGTTGCAATGGTTTAAACCACCCACCCCCCAAAGTACTCCACCTTGTTCCCGTCAGTCGTTCCGGTGCTCCACAAGAAACTTACCGTCCATTCTGGGCTTCAGCGTGTCGCATCGGGCCTCCCATGGAGGACAATTCGCGCGCTCCAAAAACTTGTCGGGGATATCCGGGATCTTATATGGCCTATTCCCCTTGATAAACTCATTGAGGGTTCTACTCAAAGCTTTTTGTCCTATCTCATATTGGGCGTAGAAACTGCCTCTTGCTTTCTTGTTTCGGGTTTCGAAAATAGGGTTCCCGGCCCCGCACCAACTTCTGAATGTATTTACGTCCAGCTCTTCACGGAGAAATGCAATATTAGCACGAATGATTTTTTCGATCATATCTTTGTTTAGTTGCTGAATTTGCTCATTCAAGCATAGCAATATTGATTCTTGCCCATCTTTACCAACTTCCTGTTCCCCAACTTCCTGCTCCCGAATTTCCGGTTCCCGAACTCCCTGGTACACGTCGAAGAGCCATCCTTTAAACCAGAGCGGAGTCAGGTCCTTTACAAAGCTATGCATTTCCTTAAATTCGCCATATTCGATTCTTTCGCAGAGATCACTCTTTATCTTCTCCTTTTCCGCGGCATCGGTGCTAAGAAAGAACTTTGTTGAGCCGCATATCTCGTGCTGGTAACGAAGTTGCGCTGTCTCTCCGAGCACCCCGAACGCTCCACCAATCAATTTTTGGACGGTAAGATAAAGTAAAGCCCATGCTAGGCGGTACTGCTGTTGCTGCATATCCGACATCGCAGCCAACATATGCGCTTTCGTTATCGATTCAACTAGCCCTGTTTTGTTTTGATGCCTACCGAGCTTGTTCATAGCTTTATATTCTTTGACGTCATTGAGCCAAGCTATCTTACAGCTAAGCTGCGAGGCCTCTTGACCCAGAGCAACTTCAGTAAGTTCACGGAAGGTGACCAACCAGAACCAATTTGTTATCCACGATACTGGCTTTTCCCGCTTATAGTGACTCCAGTATTCCTGCGGCTCCTTTTCCTCGAATGCCAGCCTGCACTCACCCCAGTGCGCCGCTCTCTCGCTAAGGAAGTCATCATTCCTAATCAATAACAGCCGCCGCCAAGCGTTCAGTTCCTTGCCGTTAACTAAGTAACCTACATAGTCTTTTAAAGTCATTAGCGTGTTTAGCTGAGAACTCGGATACTGACCCAGGTGTTTCGTAGCCCTTGAAATAACGACGTTACGCAACTGGGTCGTATGCTCCTGCCGCGTCACTAGACCAGTGTAGTTACGCAGTGCTTCAACGGGACGGACGGGCGTGGTGTCGTCCCAATTGTTCACTGTCAATTGGCTCCTTAGGTCGTCCGCATACTGGATTAGCAACCCGCCAGAGCTCTGCACGGACCGACGGTGATCTACGTTGAAATACATAAAGAAGGCTGTCTTCGCGGCGATGAACTCTGCAATCGCGGTCAGGCACTCTCCGAGCGGGAGCTTAGCGACAGCGAGCGTGTGTAGCGCCGAGCGGAGTGAGATCTTGAAGTAGTTCGCCGCTTCAGCGGTCTCGAAGTACAAGATTGGAGTAACAAACTCCAGCGTATGATCGGAATCTGTTTCAATCTCCCATTTGTATTCGTGCTCCTTATAGCACTCCGGGCACCTCTCCACCTCAGCGAGCCAGCACGGCACGACATGAGTGAAACTCAAGTAATCGTCCTCGTGGCCGCAGAACTCGACTTCGATCCCAAACGTGTTATTTTTGGGGGTGAACCGATATGCGATCTTGCCGCCGAACGCGACGGACGTAAGTGCGTCGCCCAGGGTCGACATGGTCTTCTGATCATCGCCACCAAACACTCTGGCGACAGAACCTAGGGCAGCGTCCTGGTCTGTCATCAGCTAGCCTCCCAGGTTAGATGTGCCACGATCTTCCTCACTTCGGCGAGTCGGTCGGCTGCGCTGCGCGAATGATCCTTCAATATTGCGGCCACCCAGCTGTAGCGAGAGCCGCTCTCGCCTTCGCCGCCCAATGCGAAAAGAATATCGATGTAGCTGCATATCTCCCGTTCCGTAGTCATGCAATGCTGCCAGGCCTTCTGGATTCCGTCGTGTACAAACCCGAGCACCTGTTTCTCTCCCAGCAGTTCGTAGCGTTCTGGAAAGAAGTAATGCAAGTGGGTGGCAACTTTCTTTCCAAAGTGTTCTCTAGCAAGATTTCCAAATACTTGAAGTTGTTCCGGTCGAATCGCCCAGAGACCACTCGGATGCGCTTGGAATTGTGGATATTGTGAGACGGGTGCATCGGACAGCTCGAAAACTATGTTCCCAGTTTCGTCCATCGTGGCAAAACCACGCACGGCCTCGAAGAAAGAACGCAGTTCTCCAGGCTCGCAGGTCGGGAGATAGGCTCGCAGGATTCGTGGGTCGTAGTAGCGGAAATACCCCTTGCGGCCGTCTGGCAATGCGACCATCAAAAAGCGCTGAAGATGGGGGATTAGGGTTTCCCGCTTGTCTTTGGTCATCACGAATATGCCCCACCGGGATTCGTCCAGATTGGCGGAGATCCATTCCAGAACCTCGCGGTCAACATGGAAAAGGTAAGGCGCCGCCGCATCGTAACTCTCCATATAAGTGCCGTGGAACAGGCTGATGGCTCTGGACGCGCCCATTTCGTTGTAAGCCTTGCGCCTGACCAACTCGTGATCAACACAGGCATCCACGATGGCGAAGACGTAGCCGCCGTCTGCAACCTGGGCAAGTTGCTCGGCGGAAATCGGTTTTTGGCGCAGCATGGCTGATTCTCTGGCGAGGCACACCGGCCCCACTATTTGGGTGGTCAGGTGATGGCTTTACAGCTCTCGCTCGCCGCCACACCGGATGCGAAAAAGCTGGTCTCGATCCCGCCCATGCCAACCTCGCCAATGATGACCGTGGGGCAGCCGGCGATGACGACGCCGCCATGGGCGGTCATGTCGCCGATTCGGGCGGCGGGTTTTCCGTTGATGAAGACGGTTGGCGAGCCTTGGACAATGGTATCCATGGGGCCAACGCAGCGGGCCACATCCCCGACGGTGGCCGCCGGCAATCCCCCAATGACGACGGTCGGAGCGCCTTGGGCCACAATTGGACCGCCAACGTGGGCCACCGGACCCGGATTGGCTGCCGGGCAACGATGCATGTCTGTCAATCGCGCAGCAGGCGGCATAGGTGAATCTCCTTCCCAATGGCCCATGTTTATTCAGTTACCGAAATGGGTCTAGATGACCTCGGTAACAATCCGTTGGAAAATTTGCCAGTTTCGAAATCCAAAATGGAATTCTTGTAAGTGCAAGAAAATAATAGTACATGGCGGGGATTCGCGAACGACTTTCGAACTTTTACGCTTCTTAACACAGGAGGTATGCCGCTCCAAATTGCCTCGCAGAATACCGGATATTAGCATCCTTTAGCGTGACCAGTTGCCTGCCCCAAAGAGCACAACCGCCAGAGTTTATTGTTGGCTGGAGCGGAATAAGCTTTTAAGCAACTCCTCGAGACCGTTTTTGGCGAGATCTACGGCAACGCCGTACAATACGTCATGGACGAATTGATTGCCTTCGTTGCTGATCTGCGACTGTGTTTGCTGGCATATTCCCGTCCTGTCCCACTCCGCGTCACAGCCGGGTAGGTCGTTTAGCGCAGATCCCCAGGTCAGCTTCCACCCGCTGCCACTGAGACTATTGCCATTGTCGCCCGGCTTGCCGCTATAAACCGTGGTCGATGGGTAGTCTCCGTAGTCGGTGCGGTGCAGGACAATTAACTCCGGCGTAAACTTCTCAATTGTCAATACACGCTTCTGCCCGGGACGTTGCCCCTGCAGCGTACTGTAATTGATGTACTGCCCATTCTCCAAAATAAAGGTGAGAGAATGCTGCCCACGGAAATGCATCATCGAAGGCAGGCTTGCGGTGGGGGTCGAGGTTTGAGCTGCCACGGCAGCGTTCCAGAAGCCGGGCTCCCGTTCTCCTCTGTAAATATATGTAACTGTCCCTCCAAGTTTACCGTTGCTAAGAGCTCCTTCGTAGGTGGCTGTCAAGCCTTCCTTGGCACCCGATACGTCGGTTCGGAGGATGACAACTTTACCTTCTGCCGGAACTTGCATTTCCAGCACTGCTTCCTCGCCATTTCGCCATTTCCCCGAACCTTTCCCATTCACCCAGAGAAACGTCCAAGTCCCGCAATTGTCGCCGCCTTCGCATTCAGTGAGTGTGATCTTCTCAGGATGCTCCGACTTTGACTTTGATTGAGTGGTATTTTGACCGTATGCACCGCTGGTGAGCAGAAAGGGCGCTACGGCGAGGAAGATGGTAACGCTGAGTTTCATTGCATCCCTCGCGACCGTTGGCCTTGGAAAGCCTTGCCGGATCTTTGCATGATTATACTCGCTCATTGTACGAAGGCAGCGCATGGCAGTGAAAAGGCGCGAACAAGCGAGGCAAAAAATCGAAGCTTTGTCCATCCGGTCGGGATCATAGCACTTGCTTGAAGCACACGAACTTGGTATGTGAGCCCGAATTCTCAGGCTTCTCTCAGTTTCGAACTGCTTCTAAGGTTCAGAAAGGAAATCACTTAGACCATAATCTCGAGGAAAGCGGTAGCAAGGGGTACGTTGTTAAGCTACTCAATTCAAAGACGAATTCTTCTCGGGGGATTCGCGAACGACTTTCGAACTTTTACACTTCTTTACACGGGAGGAATGCCGCTAGAAATCGCGGCACTCTGATTCCAGTTCCTATAAAAGGCTGAACACAACATTCAAGACGGCCCCAGCGGCTTCCGTGACGGACGTCAGATTTACTCCATTTCCACCTTCCTGACCTGCCGGGGCAGTCGGTTGGGGCGAAAGGCTACCGTCATTGAACGATGAAAATAACGCCGTAATCCCGTACAGGACTAAATTTCCGTCATCCTGAAGCACCAAGCTCATGCCCTTCTTGCTAGGCAGAAAGGTACCGGTACTCCACACATGTTGATTCGCCACGTTATAGATGACCAAATTTCCGTCCCACTGCATTGAGACATATCCGGGCGTGTCACCCGCTGTTTTTGACGACCACAATGGTTTATTGGGCGTCACCGTCCTGTCATAAACAACCAGATTGCCGTCCGGTTGATAAATCAAAAAGAATTGATTGCTGTTAGAGTCCAAGTGGTCGCCCACATTTAATCGATTGCCCGGTAGTAGAGTGTTGGCCATTATCGGATTCTACTCCAATCCTCCATAAGGCTCTAGCGTAAACTTCCGCGTTGGTCTTAACAAACGATGTTGAATGAAGCGCATCTTCGAAAAACTTTTCTGGCGCTCACGTCGAGCCCGACCACCGGCGGACGGGTGGCCTGCCCCAAGAAACTGGATGCCTTGTCCTAGCCCGTTTTGGTAGGGCGAGGCTTTTTGGGAATAGCTAATACCAACGATTCCGTGGAACGGAAAAAGCTCGCAATTTGGAAGTTATCCACGTACTCACCCTCCCTGAAAACAGAACTATCGAACTCTTTTTGAGCAGAAGAAAATAAACAACTTAGAAGCTGATTCCCAGAAAAACAACGAGAAGGGTTGGCTGGTAAAGTGCTGAATCAAAAGGCGAATTCTGCGGGTGGGGATTCGCGAACAACTTTCGAACTTTTAACACTTTTTAACATGGACGGAATGCCGCTTGAAATGGCCCACTCTAGACAATCTTCCTTTGTTGCACGAATCCCCGGCCCCAAAGACTTCCGGCCGGGCTGGGTTTTGCCTTTTGTCAGCCGAAAAAGCCCCGAGTCTGATTGCAACCCCTCATGGGATCGCCGCTTTTACTTTCTGGCAAGTTCCGCGGTAGGTTTTATCAGACTTAAACGGCCGCCAAGTAAACCCATGGTAGGTCGCCTCAATTTCCCCGGTTATCCGATTTATGCGAACGTGAAGCACATAACTTGTGAGGAGCTGAGTTATCTCGCCGCACGACCCACTGACCCATATTGAGGAGATTTCGTCGGTATCGCAATTCTCTGACATCAGCTGGAGCGTTTTCTTTTGGTCATCCACGATGAAATGAAGGACGCGCTGTCCATTCTGCTGGCTTTTGTCCGCCACTATCGTGCACTTTATCACGATGGATTCTTGTTCCTCTTCGTGCAGTTTGGGCGTAGTATTGGACGAAACGCCCGATGCTGCCGGAGATACCGCGGGTCCCGGTTCAGAGCGCTGGCATGCCACGATCGAAATTAGCAACACCAGAATAACTTGAGCCCAAGCTTGCGACCGCTCTTCGAATCTGTCCCAAATCGTCACAAATGCTCCCAACCATTTTGCGCCTGTATTGTCGCTAGACTTTCCATTTGGCATAACCCTATTCTAGACCGGCAGCCAGCGAGACCGAGCCTTCATTCATCCGACGAGTGGATCAGGGGCCATCCAGAAGTTACTCCGCCGCTTTTCCAGTCAAAATTGAACTTTCGAACTCTTCGTTACTATCAGAAAACAAACACCTTGCAATCTGGTTCCCAGAAAAACAGCATGAAGGGTTTGGCGGTAAAGTGCTGAACCGAAAGGCGAATTCTTCTGGCGGAGAGGGAGGGATTCGAACTACCTCATTTTGCGCAACTCATTGATTCTCAAGCCAAATAAACCCAAATACATATGAATCAAGGACTTTGCGTATTTTGCGTCCTCCGCGCTGAGTGCGCCTTCCGCGCCTGATAGAACAAATTCCTGTATTTTTTGGACAGGATGGACAGGAAGCACTGAGCTTCAGCCAACACAAAACTGCCAGATGGGTTCAGTCTGTCCTTAGAACTGCTTCTCCCGCTCCTCTATCAACCAGCCTTGATTGCGTTCAGCGCAAGACTTTACCAGCGTCCGCGATGGCCTATGGCCCTGCATCTCGAATGCCCTGAACAATCCCAATCCTGCCAGCAATTGTGTTGGCAGCGGCGATGTATTCGCTTTTTATTCGCAATAATTGTGCTGCTGTCACGTTAGGCAAGCCACAAAATCTGGTAGGGCACAGGTTAGAGGGCACCATTCCTGCTCCCGGCCCGCTTTGCCAGATTTCATCGTGCGCTCCGATGAAGAACCGCGACACATGGGATTGGTCCGCTCTCATCACAGCCCATTCTGGTGTCGTGCGCCCACTGTTTGACTATTTATGACTATTTGGATTTCATTGCAAATTGATGGTGAGTTGTTGTATTGTGAATCAGTTTATCCTTTAGCAGCTCAAATATTTGATGGCGTAATGAAGTGTTTGCGTAGTTCTGGGACGCGATTTAATTACGACCGAACATCAGCGCGGGCTTGACATTGGTCAATTACATGTCTCGACATTTCTGAAACTAACGAGATTTGTTTTGACAGACTTGCTTGAGACAAAAAAGTTGTTGCTCGTCAATGGCCATTGGCACCATCATCTTTGTTCACGGTACTGGCGTTCGGTTGCAAAGCTATCAATCTGGATTTGAGAAGGCAGCCAGATTGGCTGCTCTTTGTGGCATCACTCAGAAGTTCATTTCGTGTCCCTGGGGTGATCCCTTAGGTGTCGATTTTGAAGGCAAGAGCCTCCCCGATCCACCAACACCTGAACAACTTAAAGAGCAGGAGATAGACTTTGCGCTCTGGAACTGGTTGTTCGATGACCCGCTCTTTGAACTCGACAAGCTCACGATCCGGGACCCGTTACTAACGCATGGAACCGAGACTGATGACGTTGCGTCGGAACCGGATGTCCCTAGTCCCCAAACACTACCTGAATGGGAACGCTTGTGGGGAAAAATATGCGCTTATCAGCCGTCTCAAGAACTTTGCCTTTTGCTTGAACGTTGTGATCTAACGCAGTTGTGGCCGGAAGCTTGGTCCGAGGTTATTGAAGGCTCTGGAATTCCGAAGCAAGCTTTCCATGCCTCTCCACATGAACTCGCCGATGCGGCCCACGCTCTCGCGCGCGCTATCGTTGCAGAGATGCATGTGCTCGCCTTGAAGGCCGGAAAACCTGGACCAAGCCGAGCGTTGCGAAACCAGCTGGTTGATCGCTTAAAGATAGATTGGCACCAACAAGTTCTTGGATTAGGCACTTTTCTTTGGGAACGCCTCGAGCGCGCCGCAACAAGAGTGCTGCGGCATCATCGGAATGCGTTCAGTAATGGAGTTGCGTTGCCCATTGGGGACATCCTCCTATACCAGTCCCGAGGTGAGAAGATCCGCGAATTCATCCAAATGAAGATCAAGAGTGCTGCATCGCCCGTCACTCTCATAGCACATAGTTTAGGTGGAATTGCTTGTTTTGACCTGCTTGCGTTAACAGCAATTTCCGAAGTTAAGCTCTTGGTAACAGCGGGGTCCCAATGCCCCTTACTCTACGAGATCGGAGCACTATTTTCTCTCAAACGGCCTACCCCGCTGCCACCACATTTCCCTACTTGGCTGAACTTTTATGATCGGAATGACTTCCTAAGTTACTTTGCTGGGCGACTTTTTCCCCCGAGAGATTTTGAATTGCAGCGCGACAGGAACTTTGCACGAGACCAGGAACTCGAGTCGGGACAACCCTTCCCCGCCTCGCACGGAGCCTATTTCGGAAATGAAGTACTGTGGCGGAAGATCGGAAAACTCATTGCGTTATGATTGACACTTACGGGTTCATCGTCGGGATCGAGAAATATGACCAGCCGCAGTGGGACACTCCAGGCCCATGTTATAACGCATTGGGAATGGCTGATTGGTTGGTATCAATAGGGACCGCTCCAAGCAACATCCATGTCTTTTTAGACCCTATCACGGAGATCACTGCCGATATTGATGCTCTCAGTGAGCGGAAAGTACACGTCACCAAATCTGGGGAGTGGATTGAAATTGATAATTTTATTAACAAAACACTGCCGGCTCTTGGAAAACCGAATTCTCGCCTATTTGTATATTGGTCTGGACACGGTTTTGTAGATCCAAAGGATACACGCATTTTTATCTGTCGTGACTTTATGGCTAAGGTAGCTCCCAATAGGGTCCTCAACGCTACCAGCTTCTTTCGCCATCTCTCCGTTGAGTCTCGCTTCCAGCATTTCCGTGAGCAGATCGTGCTAGCGGACGTCTGTGGTACTCAGAGCGAGCAACTGGGGCTGCGTTTCGAAATCTGTGACAATCCAGCAACCCAAGTCAAAAAACCGGCAGACCAAGTCCTCTTTTTTGCAACACCTGAAGGTGAGTACGCAAAGCAGCCTGATGGCGAGAGCGTATTTTCAAGCATCGCGCGCCAAGTTTTGAAAGACGGATCTGGCTGGCCTGACCTCACAGCATTTGTAAGCCGGCTTCGTTCCGCCCTTGAGAAAGCGGACGTGCCTGCTTTTTGGATCGAATGTAAAACCAAGAACTTTTGGTATCGGCCAAGCCTAGTCCGCCGCGATATTGAAGGCGCCCTAGCACACTCTGTTATATCCATGCTTTCGAAAGTCAACTTTCCGGACACCGCATTCCGTCCGCACTATTTGCGGACCGCTAACGCTCTCGGGGTACCCGAGCTCACACAGGCACAGGGATTGTTCCAAATGGTGAAGGAACTGGCTAGTCTTTGTGACGAGTCAGTAACCGGAAAGATACCTTACGGCCTTCTCCAATTCATGGTTCGCCTGGCGGGAATGAAGGGATTGGAAAAGCCAGTACAGAGCTGGCTGGAGGAAAATGCACCTGAACAAAGAAATGATTTGGCGAATATAAAACAACGAATTGAGATTGAGAACCAAGTTAAGATCCTCCTCATTGAAGTCGAGAACGACCCGCAAGGCCGAATCACTTCTTTTGAACCATTCTTGCGGACAAATGATCTTTCCGATGCTGTCGGGGAGCCACTGATGTCCGAGTCAGTCGAATCGTGGGAGCATTTCTGTGAAAAAATCCGTTGTCTAATACACACCCTTCGCCAGGCTTCAGGCATTACTGATTTTGAAATTCATTTCCTTGCTGACCCTCCACTTTTCGACAAAGCATTTCATCAGATTTCTTTGACAGGAAGCTGGACGCTCGGGGAAGAGCATGTCGTTATACTGCGTTATCGCGAACGCGTGAGAAATTGCAAGCCGAGGATCATGGAAAGGTGGAAGGAGTACGCGACAGCTGTTCGTCGCATACAGCCACGCAAACTGAAGCTGCACCCGATTTCACAGAATGGCGGTTTCGACCAATTGTTTCAGGAGAAGGGATTTTGTTACACGGAATTTGTAGTGCCTATCGGCCAAACGTTGAGCGCAGTATCTTCGAACGAAAACATTCTGCTTTTGCGCTTGTTGCATCTGGGCGTTCCCTATTTGTACTTATTGCATAGCATTGAAAGGCGACCAGATTGGGCCAAGGAATTAAGAAGCACGCTCCGAGACTGGCTGGAAAAGCTTCAAACGCTGGACGGCTTTCCACATGCTCTGGCAAAGAGACGAATGCAACGATCCCCATTTGCATCGGAAGGAACCCTCCTCTGGGATGATCCTGAAATGATCCCATTCTTAACAACAAGAGAGGTAATCATCAGATGACAGACAGCAACGACTGGAAAATATTTGTTGGCCAGGGCCACCAACACGATGGGTTGCGCCGCCTCCCTGCTGCTCCACCTTGGCGGTTCTCAAGCCGCTCGGGTGTTCCTACCAACCCGCCAGGGAAGGGACGTGACAAGGAGGTTCCTCGTGCCAAACCCTTCCTACCAAACGAGTCTATGGTGCTGGCGGTCAATACTGCTCTGTACTTGCGGCGACCTCTTCTAGTTACGGGAAAGCCTGGTACGGGGAAATCGACACTAATCTCCAAAGTCGCGCACGAATTGATGCTAGGCCCCGTACTTCGTTGGCCAATAACATCGCGGTCGACGGTGCGCAACGGAGTATATGAGTATGATGCCGTGGGTCGACTTCAAGCCGGAAAGACCGCGGAGCCTCCGGTGGAACAGTACTTAACTTTAGGCCCACTCGGTACTGCATTATTGGGCAAAACGTGGCCGCGGGCTTTGCTAATTGATGAAATCGATAAGTCCGATCTAGATTTCGCAAATGACTTGCTCAATGTAATCGAGGAAGGCGAGTATGAGATTCCAGAACTGCGACGCCTTGGACAAACCGAGGTTACGGTGCGCGACTCATACGGAGAACTTGCCAAGATCGCAGAAGGCAGGATACGGTGTGGCCATTTTCCGTTTGTTGTTATGACGTCAAACGCTGAACGCGAGTTCCCGCCGCCCTTCCTGCGGCGGTGCGTTCGACTCAATATTGAGCCTCCTAGCATGGAAGAGCTAACGCGGATTGTCGAGTCACACCTGAGCGAGTACAAAGAAAAAATGGACTTGGCGAAAATAAAAGAATTGATCGATAAGTTTGATAGACGGCGACGAGACAATCAGGAGGTGGCCACCGATCAATTGTTGAATGCCGTTTTTTTAACCATAGCAGTAATCAGGGATGGCCAGCGATCTTTCAGTCAGAAAGAAATTGACGTGCTTGAACAAAGCCTGCTGCGCCAGCTAAGTGGCCAGGGAACATGAGTCTTCAAGCCTTTCTAAAAAGGTTGAAGGATGCCGATCTCGAACTAGATGTCGAGAACATTCTCGACGCACTGTGGCTTGCCCAGCAGAGCGTGTTCCTTAGAGTAGATCATGGAGATCGGCGTGCCGTTCCGATAAATGATCAGAGGGCAACGCTCATAGGACGGCTTCCCGTCGATCCTAAAGACGAGGCCACAAAACTTAAAGGACATTCAGAAGAGACCGATTCCTTTCAGGAAACCGCGCAGTCGCTTTCCAAGGTTCCTGTTTATGCTGGTGGCGGGAATGATACCGCTGAACGAACCCGCCGGGTGTCTGCTGTCCGTGTTCCCGCGGCCAAAACTCTGTCCGGGCGTCTAGCCTTAACCCGGTCTCTGAGACCCTTTCGGCAGCGTTGGCTTTCCCGTCGAGATGCTGACCTGGATGAGGAATTGACCGTCGAAAAAATGGCTGAACTATCTTGTTATCTTTATCCTGTGTTTCGCCCTCGACTGGAACGTTGGTTTGAGGTTTCTGTGGTAATTGAGGATGAACCCACTGTGGCGGTTTGGAAGGATACTCTGCACGAGTTTTGTCAAATGCTACGAGAAACAGGCGCTTTCCAGGATGTGCGGCTGTGGCGCTTGCGATTTTCTACTATGCCCTCTACCGAGGGTGGACCAAATGAGGAGCCTTATCTGGAATCTTCTGCGGGTGGCCGAGTCTCCGCAGGTGTACTCTCAGGGGGAACGCGCCGACTGATTTTCTTCGCTACGCATGGTTCTTCTTCGCGATGGAGCGATGGTAGTTACGTTCGACTGTTGAAGTCGTGGGTTGGTAATTGCAGCGTTGTACTTCTTCATCTTCTTCCGCGAAGACAATGGAAGCGGACACCGCTTGGGGAACCGAATGGATATTGCCACACGGAGAAGCCGGGAGCTCCTGCGTCTTGCATATCCATAGAGCGGTTCTGGTGGAAACTCTCCGAGGAAGACGAAAATGCGAGTGTGATGGCTATTCCGTGTATTCCAATCGACATAAGCGAAATGGAGAACTGGTCGAAGATGCAGATGGGGCGTGGGCATCGGACCTTGGCATTTCTATTTGATCGGAGCTCGCAGATAGCCACCACAGGGCAGCCCAAACCGCAGACTCCGGGAGATTTCGACCGACTTGTAGCGGCATTTCGAAGTGAAGCTCCTGAGGCGTTCAGTCTTGCTAGGTATCTTGCTGCCGGTCCGTTCACGCTTCCAGTAGCCCGCTTGGTCCAAGAAGCCCGATTTGGTCTGGCTGACCAAACTCAGTTGGCGGAGGTGCTGCTCTGTGGTCTCGTTATGGCGCGATTTCCGGAGGATGGAAGCGAAGACACTAGCGCGGTCTCTTATGAATTTCATCCTGAGGCCCGTAAAATCTTGCTCCGCTCCTTACGCAAAGCAGACGCGATGTCGATCGCGCGGGAACTCGAAAAAGCGGTATCTCGGTATGTCGAGCAAATCCAGCATCGGCCTGTCAGTTTCCGCGGATTGGTTGCGGATCCCGTTGGTGGATATGATCTTCCAGAGGGGATACGGCCCTTCGCAATCCTCGGAAGTGCTCTGCTTGGTGTGGCTCCTAGCAACGTCGAAGTACCAAGTGGCCTACACGCTCAGTCCACAAAGCGCACGCCAATCCAGGAGACAACAAATCTTCCTCCCACTATCGTACCTCCCCTGCCGGGAAACTTCATACCACGTGTGGAAGAGCTCAATGCATTAGTGGATGCCTTGCTTAGAAATCAGGACCGGGGTAATAGACGGACTATCGCTTTAATTTCTGTCCAGGGGATGGGAGGAATCGGAAAGACAGTCCTGGTACAGGCATTGTGCTATGACCCGCGGGTGAAAGCAGCTTTTCCAGACGGGATCATCTGGCAGGCCGTGGGCAACGAGTCCACATACAAAATCACAGATCGATTACGCGCGGTGTGCCTGGCACTGAACCCTAGTTGCGAATTCGAGCGGAGTGAGCTGGATGAATACCGCTTGATAATGAGGGACAAGAAGGTCCTGCTGATCATGGATGATGCTTGGAGTCTAGGGGATATCAAAGACTGGCTGGCAGTATCGCCGCGCTCCCAAGTGTTATTTACAACCCGCAATCGGGAGATTGCTGCGGCAGTGGCTGCAGTAGAATATGAAGTCGAGTTGCTCAGTGAGCCGGAGGCTCGCCAGATATTTGCGCAATGGGCAGGAAAGAAAACGGAACAACTATCGGACATCGCTGGCGAAATCATCCGCGAGTGCCGTGGGCTAGCGCTGGCTCTTTCCATGGTGGGCGCGATGCTGCGAGGCAAGCCCCTGAATGTGTGGAAACGAACATCGAAGTTGCTGCAGAATGCCGATTGGGCCAGTATCAGAACTGAGTTCCCGGATTACCGATATCCGAATCTGTTCGCCGCGATCGAAGTTAGTGTGAATGCTTTACAACCGGAGGACCGGGAGCGGTATTATGCCTTGGCTGTGCTTCTGGAAGAGATGTCCGCGCCCAGCCTAATCCTGCAAGCTCTTTGGGGAACGAATGAGGATGAAGCTGCAGAGACGGCGGAAAGGTTCGTAGGGTTATCGCTGGCGGAGCGGCAGGCAGACGCAGGGAGCATCCGTCTGCACAATCTGCAGCTCGACTACATCCGGAAGCGATATCCAGACCAGCAGGCTTTGGAACTCATTCATAGAGCCATGCGGCTTTCGTCCCATGAAATCACAAGGGACCCGAGACAGTTCGCCGCGCAACTGGTGAGCCGGTTGCTGGCGCACAAACGCCAATCTACCATCGGCAGATTTATAGCCAGCTTGAGAGAAGGCTCTGTTGGATGGATGACCACCGCTCCTCAGAAATTTCGCGAAAAATATCACCACTGTACTTGGATTTTTGATCTTTTCGCGTACGGTTTTGACTTCTTGAATGGACGCTTTTTCCCATCCGCTGATCCGGCGCTGGAAGATTTGTGGGATTCCAATCAGGCGGACATTCATCGCTATGACATTGAAACCACCATCGTGGCTGCCGACGGAAATCTTCCTGATATCGTGAGGCGCTACTTGGATCTGCCTGTCGGCGATGCCGCGATGGAAGCACCGGAATTTTGCATTCGGCTTTTCGCCATTCTCTCAGCTATTGATCGTGTCGCGGGGGACTTGAACTATTTGGGTGTATCTCTCTACCAAGGACACGGCCACTGGCCAAACACAAAGACGTATTTCGAGCACAACAAGTACCTCCAGGTTAAGGCCTCAGGTTATGTTATCTTTAAGCCCCGGTACTTCAAGCAGGCTCCAGCGCGAGCATGGTTGGATCGCGCTCTCAGCGATGGCAAAAACTGGAACATGATTCCTCGGCGGGTGGAGGAGCTTGATGCTTATTTCGAAAATCTTCTGCGGGTTTCCCCTCCACAGGATTGTAAGCTCAACTTTAGAGTTTTGACCTCAATTCAGGATTTTCATCAACTCAATTGGGATACTCTGCGATTAGGGATCGTGCCCTTGATCGAACGGCTCAACGTCCGGCAGGATGACGCTCAGTTATTGCCCGGTCCACTCGTCATTAAGAAAGAGAATACGGGGCCTGCTGCCTTTGGAATACATTTAGAAGGCGATCCCAGTGAGAATTGCTCGGACCTCTGTGACCGAGCTGAGATAGCGCTGCGGCATCTTGCAGAGCAAGGCTGCCAGTTGGTGTTGTTTCCTGAGATGGTCGTGCCGGACCCCGTTTTTACACGTCTCAAGAGGGTGCTCACAGAGCTGGCCCAGCTCGATCGGCCTCGTCCTGGCTTGGTTCTGGCTGGTACGTTTACCCGTCGCGTGCTGGAGTATTCGTCCGCCGTACCCTTCAACGTAGCCATTGCGCTCAACAATCGAGGAGAGGAGTTGTGGAGGCAGCGGAAGATGAATGCTGGTGACATGATGCGGTACGAGCAGCAAAACTTTGGCCTTGAAAATATCTTGAACAGCGATTCTTGTCGCGAAAACATCGCTTTTGCAAGCCGCAAACTGCAGGTTGTGGATTCGCCCGCGACCGGTTTGCGCATGGTTGTGCTCATCGGTGAAGACGCAACTCGCGACCCAGTTCTCCGAGCTGTTCGCGAGCTTCAGCCTACTTTAATCCTCGCTCCAGTCATGACGGGCCCCTTAGAGCCAAACGGCAGTTTCGCTCAGAGTGTGGATCGAGCGATGCACCAGACTTCTGGGATATTTGTAGTAGCCAATTCCGCAGGGTTGGCAAGAGCGGCATGGGGCAGGAAGCACGGAAACCCAGCGTTTGCGATTGTCGGGTTGCCTCTTTTGAATGTCTTTGAAAACTACCGAGCTCTCACGGTTTTACGGGAGTTGCAAATGGTTCCAGGGCCACTGCCGGTGGAGGTGATTACTTTCGAGTTTCCTCCATAGTGAACACCCCTCCCTGACGCAATATCTATTGAATCGTTATAATCAAGTTTGTAATAGTTACATGGGAGTGATGCTATGCCCCGGATTGCAGGAGTCGCCAAGCAAGCTTCCAAACAGGAGGACATAGTATCGAACCTTGCAACGACAGCGAGGGCTGTTTTCGAGGGTATGCCTGGTGCCAGCCTAGGATCTTTACAAAACGAACTCGACTGCTTGACTGCCAAAGTGGTCAGGGTAACCTTCGAAACCTTTCGCGAGGAATTTGATAACCTTATTCAACTGCTGCGAAACGCCTACGGCCAAGTTGCGCGTTTCGCGGAAGAGGATTTTCGCCAGGATGCGAGTTTCTACCTCGGACAATTACATGCTCTGGCTGAAATCACCCACCGGCTGGGGAATCAACGCGCGCCTCGGGAGGCGTTGGAGGCGGTAGCACGCAGCCAGATTGCCAAAAGGATTTTATCCAAAACGGCACAAGAGAAATCCATTGGCGCCAGAGATCTGGCTAAAGAATTGGGAATGGAAGAATCCAACCTTTCGGCGGTTTGCGAGTTTCTGGTGAAGAAAGAGCTATTGCGACGTGACCGGTTTGGCAAGCGAGCGCGTTATTCTCCGACCCCTTTAACTTTTGCCGTGCTCGCGGGATTGAGCGTGCAGGAGTTCCAAGAGAGTGACGATCACAAACCAGCATCTGCCTTGCCCCACTCCATGAACACACCGCCGAGGGCCGCAAACTCGGGAGATATTGCGGCCACAGCCCGCCGCTTCCGGCAGGATGTGTCCTGCCAGGAAGTTCCAGGCAGATGCCAGCATGTCGGTGGTCGCGAATTGCGAACCACTGTTCCAGCCTTGCATCAGCTGCACGGTGCTGTTCACGGACAGCATGAAAATCGCGGCGATGATCGATGGGAGAGGGCTTTGCCCCTGTGCTGCGTCCAGCGCTGCTTTGAGGACGAAGAACGAGGCCGTGATCGGAACCAGCCGCGCAACAATGAAGCCTGAAACGAAATTCTTGAAGCTTGTCTCCATTGAAGTTACCCAGCCTGCACCCGCGCCAGACTGTGGCGGAAGAGAGATTCCTTGCGCCGCGAACCATGACAGAACCTGGGGAAGCGTCAAAAGAATCACCGACCATACAATCCACTTTTGAAAGCCGCCGCCTGACTGGAAGTTCACCCCACCCTCCTGGCGCAAAGCCATTCCGGCGAGCACCATCGTGCACATCGCGGCCGGCGTAGCCAGAGCGAACAGCAGTTGCAGCAATTCGCTGATGATTTGGGGTAGGGTCACGTTCAAAGCCTCGTTCTGCGCTAGTTGACCCCAGCCGTTCCGTTGTTGATCCAGGCTTCAATCAGCCGGGTAAGTCCGGAAATCATCAGCAGGCCTACGGCTGTTACCGCCCAGCGCACGACTCCACGTCCTTGGGTGTAAGAAACGACAGCCATGACCACGGCGCCCACCGCTAACAGGGGCGCGATGACGTTCCCCACCCAGTTAACGATGTTCAGCACCGTTCCTTCCGGCTGCGTGGCTTGCTGGCCTTGCACGGCCTTATTGAATACCGGTGCGCTGCCGGTGTTTTGGGCAAAGATGGTCACTGGATAGATATGCAGTGATGCAATCATCAATGCGGCCAGCAATACCGCTTGCCGATTCAGTGAAAGGGATTTCCAGAATTGCATTTGATTCAACCTCCGTGCTCTGGCGCTACTAACTCATGCAACGAGATCGGAAACATAAGGCCATTTCGAATTTCAGTAAAATCACCACGGAGCGTTTTGATCGCAAAACTTCCCTCAGATCACAGTGGGGTAGCGCAAGAGCGTACGCACTGTTGGGTTTTGGACGTTGGAAATGCGCCTGGGTATTGAAGAGTGGGCGAGCGTTAGGACTGGGACCGGAGAATTTGCCGATGTAAATCCGCCGCTTTTTGTTACATCGGCATTCCGCCCGATTCGAGTAACAATTCCGTTCTGCGAAAGGGGTGGCTCAAGAAAATGGCGATTTTCAACTGACGGATTTTGTTACAACCGCTCAGATAGTGAACGCGATTTTACGGACGGCCCGACGACTCGCGAAGCTGCGCGCCATCTCGGACTGGAGTTCCCAACTTCCGGTCTGCCATAATCCAGGAGCAATCCGGAATCATGTTCCACAAGCCGACTTGTCAGGAGTAATCATTGTCAACCAGCGCAAGTGCGTTTAGGGAAGCTCTGAGCAACCAGTCGCCTGTGAGTGCACGTCCGGTGGCAGAGCGCACACCATGCCGCAGATTTGTCTGAATTCCCTGCGATCTTGCTGAAACCCGCCATGCACACGGATTTAGAGACACTTCCGCCTACGCGACCGCCAGCCGTTTCCGGTGCAGATACAAGTTCACCAGGGCGAAGCAGGTGCACAGCCGCTCGTGGTTCTTCTTTAATCCCCGATATCTCACCTTCTCGAAGCCGAAGATGCGCTTCAAGATCCGAAACGGATGTTCCACTTTCGCTCGCACTCGCGCCTTCACTCGATTCTTCGCTTTTTGTAACTCGTCCACAAAGTTCTTGTACATCACTCGGCGGCTGGTCATATCTTGCGCACGCGGCGCTGCCTGCCGGATCGCTTCGCCCTGCCCCTGATACGCGCCATCGCCCCACACCTTGCATTCGTCCCCGTGCAGCAGGTCCGGCAGCATGTGCTTGTCGGCTACCGAAGCCGCCGACGTACACACCGAATGCACGTGGCCCTGCTTGGAGTCCACCCCGACGTGCGCCTTCAGCCCGAAGTACCACTGCTTGCCCTTGCGCGTCTGATGCATCTCCGGATCGCGCTCCCCGCTGCGGTTCTTCGTCGACGACGGCGCATGCAGAATGGTCGCGTCCACAATCGTGCCCCGGCTAATGCGGATGCCCCGGCTTTCCAGATATTCATTCATCGTCTGCAGCATGGCTCCGCCCAGGTCGTGTTTCTCCAGCAGATGGCGGAACTGTAAGATTGTGCTTTCGTCCGGCGCCGGCGCTCGCCCCAGGTCCACCCCCGCAAACCGCCGCAGCACGGGCGATTCATACAGCGCCTCTTCTGCGCCCGGGTCGCTCAGGTTGAACCACTGCTGCAAAAAATACACCCGCAACATGATCGACAACCCCACCGGCGGCCGCCCGTTCTCCCCCTTCGGATAATGCGCCTCGACCAAGGCTTGTAACTCCGCCCATGGCACGATCTGCTCCATCTCGTCGAGAAACTGCTCCCGCTTTGACTTCCGCCCGTACTTCTCGAAGCTTGCTTGCGCCGCCAGAGTCTGTTGTCGCACTCGTGTTTTCCCTCCGACTTACACACTACCCGCGCAGCTTGTGGATCGGCGAGTATTTCAGAGGTTCCTTAGGTGCAGCGCGCTAAAACGCGACCGGTTGCAAATTGGGCACCCCTCACGTTTGGATTCAGCCATGGCAGCCAGGCTAGTAACTGCACGCATTATCGCTACCGTCAGAGTCTGCGGTTCCCTATCGCCGTGGGCCTCTGCGATAAACTAGAACCAGAGTCCATTCCAGGCAGGGTCATCCCTTGGCACGCAGACTGGCAGCTTTGGTAATCGGCAATGCGTCGTATCAATACGTCGCGCCTCTCGTCAATTCGATCAATGATGCGGATGATATGTCTAGTCAGCTCGCGGCGCTCGGTTTCTCAGTACGTACTCTAAAGGACGCCTCAACCCAGCAGATGGAGCAGGCTGTCATCGAGTTCCGTTCCAACCTGGAACAGAGCAGCGTCGGTCTGATGTTTTTCGCCGGGCATGGATTCCAAATCTACGGCAAGAACTATTTGGCTGGGATCGATACAAAAGATGGCGATGAACTCGCCGTAAAGTACAGCGCACTTGACCTCGACATGGTTTTGGACGCCATGAAGGTGGCCGCTGCTCCGACAGGGTTCATCATCCTGGATGCATGCCGGAACAATCCATTCGCCGGGCGTGCAAGGTCCATAGCGTCCAGTCAACTTGCCCCTGTCTACGCTCCGAAGGGAACGCTCGTTGCGTTTTCTACTTCTCCCGGCCAAGTTGCACTGGACGGAAGCGGTAGAAACGGTTATTACACGCAGGCTTTGCTTCAACACATTGCAACGCCCAACCTACTCATCGAAACGATGTTCAAGCGGGTTCGGAGCACGTTGGAAAGTCTGACCAATGGCAGGCAAACGTCCTGGGAACACACCTCCTTAGTCGGTGATTTTCGTTTCCAGCTCAGCGCCGTCGCGGGCGCCTCGCAATACGGTTCAACATCGACAGGCGACGGCCTGTTCCCACGGAATGCCAGAGCATCGGGCAAGCTAATCGAAGCTCTTAAATCCCTTAACTGGTATACACAAAATGCCGCGCTAGACGGCTTCACGCTCGAGGATGCCCGTGCCAGCACGACAGACGAGCTTTTTGTGATCGGCCGAAATATTTACCAGGCAGCCTGCGGGAATGCGAACTCCGCCCTGGAGTACATAGCCAAGTTCAAGGAGAAGACCGAGGGATTGGAGGAACTGCAGAGAAAAGCCATTCTCGATGGAATCCTCTACGAGATTTTCTTTAACGCAGAGGGCCAGCACCGGGCCAACCCCAAAATCCGGCAAATTGATCTAGCCTTTAATCTGCAGGTGGATCCTGCTCTTGCCAGCAGCTTCGAGTTCCTCAAGGGATGTCTAGCACCCTTTGCCGATAGTTACTTTGTGGTGCCCGGAAGCGGGGACGGCGCCACAGTCACCGTGGCGGCAAGCCAACCCAATGCCAACGGAAATCGCATTGTAGAGGCCGTCTGGTTGGATAGCACCAATATCTTCCACCAAGTCCAAACTCGAGGTACAGATTCCTGGTTCGGCTTTAGAGGGGACAGGGCACTGGACTTCTCTGAACTACGGGAATATCTGTCCGAAAAGATGATTATCCCGAAGCGTCTTCTCACGATCGAAACGCGGTTCCCGTACACAGACGGTACACGGTTCATTGTTTCCGGGGATTCCTTCATTGGCAGACCAGGTGCGGAAACGGAAACCACCGCAGAATAACTAAGCCGACTTCTCAGGACTCATGCGGAAGCCTGCGGGCGAAGGCAATCCCTGCTGAACAGCTTGCTTTTGTTTCCTCGATCATGTTTCTGTTTGCGCCGCAGCGAGTCGCTTTTCAACCGTGTGTCACGACGTCGCCATTCATGCGTCCGATTCTTGCAACCTCTCGCAGTAGTCGGCGTACTTGCTTCAACCAAAGTTGCTCGCCAGATTAGTACCGATAAACGGGCATGGAGCCATGGAGCCGTACAATTTCCTACCCACCTGATCCCGGAATTGTGGTGCTATGCCGACTTCCTATTAACTAATCCATGTCGGACTGGGTGGGCAAACTCTGGGATCGACTTAGTCGTCATCACCGGACAGTCGCACGGAATACAATAATCGTGGCATGTTTATTTCATGATTCCGACATCGCATGATCCTCGCAATCCCAGTGGCCTCTTCCTTGGTGCTGGGGCTTCCGCAGAGTTAGCGATGCCGCTTGTCTGGGAGCTCACCCAAGAGATTAAAGACTTTCTTTCTCCTACGACGCTTCGTGAGTTCAATGCGATCTGGCTTTCCCAAGGCATCGGATACCCAGACGGATTGATTGACGACCTCATTGTGGTCCTAGGGATCGCCGATATGCATTACGAGAGCATCCTCGGATACCTCGAAACGCAACAGCGGCGAACTCCATCATTAAGGGCGGAATACAACGGCCTCCATGCGTGGCTGGTTGGGGTCGTCTCGCATTTCCTGAATTTGAGGCACGCCCTCAACGTGCAATACATCGACAGTTCCCTCCATTACTTCGAGGGAATGGCACAGTTGGCCACGTTAGAGATGCCTCTTTGGATCTTTTCGCTGAACCACGACCTGATCATTGAATGCCTGGCAGCGAAGTTTGGGATCCCACTGAGCAGTGGTTTCTCGTCGGGCGAAATTGCCTTACCGAGAAGGGATAGGCTTGGGACGAAGACCGGGGATTTAAAGGCAGAATCGATTACCGGCGAACAGCTCGAAAGAGGGATGGCTTTTTTCACGCACGGGACGCCTGGAATCAACCTTCTGAAGATACACGGCGCGCTCGACCTTTTCATCTTCAATGATGGAGTAGACATCTTGAAGATTCTTCCTTTAGAGCCCACCGTCTCCGGGGTAATAGCTGCTCTCCGCGCCGCGAACGAAGAGCTAATTTATGTAAACCAGGGAGTTGCTGAGACTGTTACCACGAACGAGATTACCTACGCTGATGACGATGGACGGATGCAGTTTCTGCGGCGCTCTATTCTAACGGGCGCCTATAAATTTGATAAGCGTCATGATCAGGTTCTTCCCCGAAGTATGCTCACTCATTTCAAAACTCACATCAACTATGTTTCAAACCTGATCTGTGTCGGATACGCCTTCGGAGATATTCATGTCAACGAGGTGATTAGAAATTGGCTTGAGCTCAATTCTCAGCGCCGACTTGAAATAGTCGATCCCGTGATCGAGAAAGTGCCTTCGCCTCTCCTTCATCTTTCCCCCCAGGTAGACCTAACGAAATCATGTGCGAGCGACTACTTCGACAAGAGGGCTGGTATCGTACGCGATCAATTCGATTTGGCGGGAAAGCGCTGCAGATCATGGATTCGGCAGCAACCTGACAAGCAGGAGGCGGCCAGGCAATTCGAAGCCTTTCTCAAACAGGATCAACAGAGGATATGAGGATTCTGAAGGATCTGGCACGAGCGAAATCCGGGGCTACTACTGTAGAACTCGTGCCGTTCTCGTCGACTCCTTAGCCCGTCCTGCCTGTTTCGGATGTCGTAAGCACGGACAAACCATCCCCGTTCTTCGATTACTGTGCTGACATCTGCGTACTCTGATTCAATTCCCGCTGAAGCTGAAGCAGCTGACGAAGTGAATCCGCCGAATTCATGGGGTTGGTCGGCGCGCTCCGCGGCGACTCCGCCCCAGGCGCTTGCTTGGTGCTTCGATCGAGCACCACATACATCGGAGTGCCCGCAGAGACCGACACGACAATGTGCTCTGTAATTGAAAGTCTTGTGACCTCCTGGTCGGCTGACTCTCCGATGTTTGTACTGAGTCGTTCACGTATCATGTCTCCTTCGCTGAAGGGTTGATTGATCGTTCCTCCGCGGCCTGCAAGCAGCGCACCGATTTCCCCAATCCCCGACAGTGATCTCACGAGGGCATTCTTGCCGCTGTTCTTTCCCTCGACCTTCCCTCGCAACGGCCCGAGTTTGAGATTCGTTGCCACCGCTTCAATCCCAGCCCAAGATCCGTCCGGCATCAGTAGGGAGTCAAACCTGAAGGACATATAACCGGATCGGTCGGCCTGTTCGATATGGCCAAAAGCTTTGGTTCCAGCCGGAACAACGATTTCGCCATTCCTCTCATAGTTGTACTCAATGACCGCTATAACGGGAGTCTTCACTGCTGTGCTTGCGGTTGACTCAAGCCGTGCACGCAGGCGTGTTCCCGTGGGGAGTCCCAGCGATGACGCAGGATCGACCACCGTGCGTTCAGTTGCGCTGGCGGAACTGCTCTGGGTGAGTTTTTGAACAAAGACTAATGACGGTTGCTCTCGTTCGACTTTCGGGATTTCGGTGTTCGGCGTGCCAATACTACTTGCCGGTTGGTAGGGTGGCGCCTGCCACGTCGCGTCACCGTCAAACGGCGGAATTGATCCCAACGTTCCATTTTGCGGAATTCTCTGTTCCGGAAAGTTCCTGTTGGTCCTGGGCTGCCTCGTCGCCGTGTGTTCAACATCTTGCTCGCCTATGAGCCCATTGTGCAGGTCTTTAACTGGAGTTCTTCCGGATTCGATCACCGGAAACATACTCTTTTGTCCTTCGGGGTTTTCATCACCCTGCTCCGGAGCAGACTGATGTGCTTCAGGCTGATGTCCGACTGTCCCTTGCTTTCCTTTGAGCGCAACCGGTTTATGTGCCGGTGCAGAAGAAAATACGAAAAGCAGAAGCGCGACGACGACTGCGCCTCCAGCGATGAGCACGACTTTGTTCTGGGCTAGCTGCTGGCGAGAACGCACTTTGCTTCGCGTGGCAAATGGTGGTGCCGCTCCAGTAGCGGCTGGTGCGCTCTGTCCAGTGTCCGGGGTTGCGACCGCGGGTTCTTCCAATACAACCGAAGATCCAGGATCATGTCCGTTGGGGTGGATCATTGGGCCCTCCCTTCGAGCGGAGCAGTGAATGAGATTGGAACCAGTACAGGCCGGTCAACCTGCTCCGCTTGCGCTACTTGCAGCAAGAGTTGCTCGCCTGATTCCTTGAAGGCGGGGCGCTCGAAAACCAGAACTCCGTCCGCTCGTTGACCAGGGCCTAGTCTGCGAAACGTCAGACTGTAGTCATCAATCGCTATGGGCTCGGCTTTGGCCTTGCTGCCGTGCTGTTGTTTGGAAGGCCCTGAGAGCTGTATCTGCGGCGGTAACAATTCAATGGCGGAATCAGAATTGTTGAGAACCGAGTACGTGACCATCATCTGCTGGCCACTTTCGGTGCACCGGCCCATGGCCACTTGCAACTGTTTACCTTCCCAGCTTGGAGTGGCGACCCGGATTTGTTTGAGCAGCTCATTTTGCGCCGCTCCCGTTGCGCCGTTCGCGGGCGAAGCCATCGGGGGAGAGTCGGAACCGGCGGCTTTGGTTTCGCCGACCATAACCCTCGATTCGGTGGCCGGGATCAGAAAACTGTGTGGGCGCTCATAATCCAGAAAAAAATCGACTTCTCCGCCCTGGGACTTGGAGTCGCTAATCAAATGCAGCGGGATTTCGTGCCCCGACTTCGTCGAGATGAGTACATTGGTTTCGCTGAATTTAAGCGCCACTGGTTTCAGGAAGACCAACCGTGGCTCAGCCTCAGAATGTTCGGCTCTAAAGCCGATGGGATCGCCGAGTACAACCGAGCTCACCTCTTCCGGGAGACGGATGGAGCTGACGTAGCCGGGGCGAAGGTGCACAACTGTCACGCTTTCAGAACCAAGCGTGAGCGCGAGTACTCGAGGCTTGGGAAGACTTCCAGGCTGCGGTGGTACCTGACCAAGAGCAGCGAGCGAGATAATCAGGCTTAAGAACAAACAACACATTTTCATGGTTTCACCTCCTCGAAACGACAGTGCGTTAACATCCTCTTGGCTCCAAAGGTCATGCGCGAATGCGATGGACCAAATGCCGATGTAACAAAATCCATTTCATTTTCATCGGCTTTTTGTTCGTGACAGCAAAGCCAGTTGCGGAAGCTCACGAACATTTTGCCGATAGAGCGCCCGAACATGAGCGACATAGGCGACCACATCCGGATTGCCATAGCTGAGACCTCTTTTCGCAACCACCTGCTCCCCGGCGTAGTAAGCTGCGGCCACAAGCCGCAGGTCGCCATGAAACAGCCGGATCAGCCATGCCAGGTAGCGGACGCCGCCTGAAACGTTTTCCCTTATGTCACAACGATTTGTGACTCCGAGCCGCTTCGCCGTTTGCGGCATCAACTGCATCAATCCGACGGCGCCTTTGGGCGACGTGGTGCAAGCGTGCCAAGCTGATTCTTGCTGCACGACAGAGCGAACCAACGCGAGGGGGACCCCGTAGTGTTGCGCAAATGCGCTCACGTAATATTCGGCTTGATCCCGCTCCCTGGACGTCGACGCTTGTGCTGGGCAACAGCAACATAGCGTTGCGACAAACAACAGCACGGTGAAATAGAGCCTCATATGGACGTTCCTGCCAGGGTTGCCGTGGTGTACTGCCGTGCATCAAAGATCAGGCTGGCAAACCCATCTCGCAACAAGAGCTTGCGCCGGTCCGCCTCTGTCTTCGCCAATAGGGGCAACAGGGTGTCTCGCATCTCCGCGGTAATCTGCTCGGTCCCGAGAACTCTCAGGGCATTCGCCAGATCGAGGATTTCGGAAACGGATGGTGCTTTTTCCATGCTCCAGCCACGCAAGGCCTTCGCCAAGCCCGCCATCCCCGCGTGAAAATCTCTGCTTGCATCGGGCGTCCTCATGGCGACAATCTCGGCTTCGCGCTCGGCCGTGGGATGTTCGATTCGCAGATACAGGCTGCGCCGGCGCAGTGGATCACCAATCCGTCTTTCTTCGTTGGAAGTCAGCACAACGAAGGGAATACTCCTCGCTTGTATGGTTCCGAGCTTGGGGATACTGAGCTGCCACACGCTGAGGACCTCAAGCAACATGGCCTCAAAAGCGTGGTCTACTTTGTCCAACTCATCAATGAGGAGCACGCATGGTTTCTTGTATTCCAGCGCCTTTAGCAGCGGCCCGGCGCCGAAGAAGCGCCGTCCGTGTAACTCGTCGGCCAGCAATTCCCAATCGAGAGTTGTCGTTTTTGACTTCAGCTCGACACACAGCCGCTGGAGAGACTCGTCGAACTTGCCGATGGCCTTCGCTTCGTCGATTCCCTGATAGCACTGCAGCCGCTCGACTGAGGTCTTCGCCGCCTCGGCAACCGCATAGGCCAGTTGTGTCTTGCCGGTGCCGGCCACGCCCTCAAGCAATAATGGCCTGTGCAAGGCTGCCGCCAGATACACGGTACTGATCGTTACCGGGTCAGCGATGTAACCGCTGCCTCGCAAACCTGCATTCACTTCTGCCAGTGAGCAAAACACTGTTTTGTTTTTCCTCTCGACCCTTGAACGTCCTTGGGCGAGGGAGAAACTAAGCGGAAATGAATTTTCGGTCAAATCGCGCTGAAACAGGCGCTAAATCAAGGGCGCTGCGCCTGAAGAACATGGCTGTTCTCCAGGCTCGCGCGTTGGTGCTTTAGCTGTCCGACTAAGGTTGCTGCCGGAAAGATTGGAAACCCCCATCCTGGCTTTCGATGGGAAAAAGGACCGGGGTATTGCGTGTCTGGCCGTTGCCCGTCTGCACTTGGCCTGTGACAGGAGCCGCGGGACACGGAATCGATGCGCTCGCATCCTGGAGCATGGATCGGCTGGAGGCTTCAGGCGAGTGCCTGTGACCCTTCGTGCTCTGCCGACCAGTGGATCGCGGACGATGCAGCGCAACGCTCTTGTGCGATTTGGATATCATCCAGTGTACGAAGGTACTTCCAGCAACCAGCGCAAAAATCGCGATGATTGTGATTACCAACGCTCTTGATGTTGCTCTTCCTAAGGCCGCTAGAAAGCTGCCCAATTTGCTTTTCATTGCTTTTTCTCCTTGACGGTTTAGTCCCAACAGGAACCGTTACGCGTTAAGGAATTCGCTTGACCTCAGCGTTCCTCACTCGTCCTGGCGCCTGCTTGGGTGCTTCACTGCCAGGCCTCGAGTGGGAGACCGGGTCAGCACATTTCCCCGCGTGAAACTTGGCCGCGAGGTGCCCAAAGGACCAAATTGCGTTCATTTGGTCTTCTGAGAACTTGTGCTGCCTTACGGACCCTTACTGTCTGCGAGCTATGTGTTCAGATAACGATGAAAGCCCTCCGTCAGTGGTGAAAGCTAAGCGGCATTGAATCTTCGGTCAAATCGCGCCTAAAGCACCGAGATGGCAAATGATGCGCACCCGACGACAGGTCGGATGAGAGTTTGACCGAGTCAACGTCCTGGGCTAGAAGGGATCTTCACAACCACACAGGAGTCAGTGATGAGAACCTCAACTCGCAATGCAAGCGGCCCCGTCAAAGAGATTACGGTAAAGATGAAGGTGGTCGAGCTATTGGAGACGGCAGTAGAATTCCTCACAGTTGATGAAGTGGCGCGTTTGCTTAATGTCAGCAAGTCTCTCGTTTACAGGCTGGCGGCCACTGGGGAGTTGACAGCGAGCCGAGTCAGCGGCGCGATACGCATTGATCCCAATCATGTCATTGCGTGGCTGAAACAGCAGACTCCTCCCTGTGTGGCCCGCAGCGAGCCCCAAAGAGCCTCCCCAGCACACCCGCTGGAGCGAGCCGGGTAGCCCAGCGAAAGATGCGGTACTCCGCCAGATTTGCTTTGAGCATTTGCACGCAGGGTTCTGGCTGTTCTCAACCCATGTACGCCGCCAATGCACCCGCATTTACTTTGGCGAGCGCGTCTTTCGATTGCACGCCCTTCAGGTAGACCATGGTGGATTGGATGTCGCGATGTCCCAGCCAACCCTGCAGCGTGCGAATGTCAATGCCGTGGCGCAGATGTTCGGTCGCATAAGTGTGCCGGAATTTGTGAAGAAAGAAGCGCATGCAGTGCGGCCCCTTCAAACACCTGTTGCGATGTTCGGTCTCGCATTGCCCGCAGTTCAAGCCGGCACGCTGCGCGATTTTTTTCACCATATCCAGATGATCGTCTTTCGGATTGCCGCGGCCGTTGGGAAAGACCAGCTGAGAAGGAAGACCCTTGGTTTGTTCCCGAAGTTTGCACAGCTGCTCCATCAGAGCGGTGGGCAACGGTACGGCTCGTTCCTCGTAGTTCTTGGGGAAGAACTTCCATCGTGGCTTTTTGGTGACGCGCGCCAAGCTGTTGCGGAAATCGATGTCCTGCCAGCATACAAATCGCACTTCCTTATCGCGAAAGCCGGATGCCAGGAAGAACTTGATCCGCAACGCTTCCTGGTCGGTGGCTTTCATGAGCAAAGCTCGAATTTCCTCCGGTTCGTAAATGGGCCGGATGGTTTCGACATATTTGGGCCAATCGCTCTTGGTAATGAGTCGGGGCATTCCGTGTAGTTTCAGGAATTGTTGGACGACGACCACCTTGTCGTAAATGGTGCGGCTCTGGTAGCCGCGGTCAGCGCAGAAAGCGATGAATTTCAAAATGTCGTCGCGCGTGGCTTCGTCGACGAACTGCTTGGAGAATGAGCTGCGCAACAGGACATCGAGAGTATAGCGGTACGCCTTGTACGTACCGGAGGAGCGGTTGGCCTTTATGTAGGCGAGGTACTCGTTGAGAGCGGCATCTTTGGTCAGCCGGCCATTCTGCTTTTGCGGTGCGCGAACCGGTGTGGTGTGCCGGTCCGCAACATCTGCCGTCGCGATTCCCGCTTTGCGCGCGTTCAGCTCAATCGACTTGCGGCGTGCCGCGTCGAGCACTTCTTCAAAGCCGCCCACGCATTGCTTGCAGCGACGTGAGCCTTCATACCACTCGATGTAGTAGCTGCCTTCGGGATGATGCTGGTCCTGGCCGGCGACCGCGACGTGATCGCGAACGATCTTGCCCTTGCGTTCCATGACGGGAACGAATTTCCAGACGCCATCGACGAGGACTTTCTTGAGCACGTTGACGCGCTCGGCATAACTGCGGGATCGGGCCATAAATTTTCTCTCCGTTGTTAGCGGGGAGGAAAAAATTAGGGCAAGTGGAGAACTCGGTCAAATGAGGAGGGAAATGGATACCAAGCTGGATACCAAGAGGTCTAAGAGATTCAAAACAAAGGAAGGATGGGAAAGGGCAGCGTTCTAACCAACTGAACTACGTCCCCAGCCTGGTGGGACTCCGCACAAAACTCAACCTTGAACTCTTAATCAGTTTAACAGAGGAATCTCAGTTTAACAGAGGAATCGCGGAACCGTCATCAGCCGATGACGTCACCTGCAGATGACGTCACCTCGCAGAATGTCATCCATGCACAGAACACCGGATATAGCTGGTAGAAAGTAAAATGGCTCAGCTATTGCCTAGCACCTGGCTCTGGTCCTGCTGGTGAAACTGTTGGGTGCGTTCGCTGCCGTGACTGTCATACCAGTTTCTCCAGGCATTCACGTCATTGGCGACCGGCTCATTGGTGATCTCGCGCAACGCCTGAAAGGCCCAGCTATGGGTGGTCGGGTCCTCAGATGGATCGGCGGCAATCTCGATCAAGCCGGGTACGGCTTTCATTCTCTGCTCGCGCGTGAGCATGCCGGATTTCGCCAGGCTGCACCCTCCGCGCTCGCGCACCTCAAGTGACGGATCCTTGCGGAGCACCTCCAACAGGTCCGGAATGATGTCGTCGGTTCCAATCAAGGCTGTGCCTTCAACCGCCCAGAACCGGGTTTGCTGATCGGAATCATGCATCCACTCCCGCAACTTGTCATGAACGCGCTGGGACTCTACTCCGCGGCTTGCCAGCATGCCCAACACCCACCCGTCAAATGGACGGTTATGATGTATTTTCTCTCCGCTCTCAATCAGTCGATCGACCCACTGCGGATCTTTCTCAACCGAATAAGCAATCAGGGCCACCTCAATTGCGGCTGCCCTGACTCGCAGGTCATTCGAGTACAGTGCGGTTTGCTCCAGGGTTTCCCACTTCTTTGTCCGTTTGAGGTCTGCCTTCCAGCTTTCCAGCTTTTGCATGATCATGTCCGTTGCGCCGATGTCATGATTGATGGCTGCCTGCACCAGTTCTTCCGCCTGCTGCTGTGGAGGGAGGCTGTTGATGTATTCAATTTCATGTTCAGAAAGCCTGGCGTGAGTGGCCGGGACAGGGGCCCCAGGCACCGGAAGATCGTGCCCGCTGAAGATCATTTCGATCACGGCTTGCACGGCGCCGGATTTCGAAGCAAAGGCCAGCAGCCCTGCAAACAGGGCCAGCAGCAAGACCACGCGAAGCGCTTTTGGACTCATCTGCCCAATTATCCAGGGGGAAGTCGCGGGCCAAAAGTTACTTTCGTGACCGTATTTTCAAGCTCCGGCAGCAGGCCGCGGCTTTGGTCGCCGGGGCCAGGATCAAAGACGTTCCTGGCCTGTTTTCCCTGCCCCAGGGGGTCCTTTACGCGACCGAGGAACGTCGCGACCGCATTTTCGATACCTCTGTCACCACCCTGGAAACGGCTGGCGGCTTAGCCCGGAGGGCCAGATCGGCCTGCGAGATAATCCCCACACAGTGGCCGTGATCGTCCACCACAGGAAGGCGTCTCACCTGGTGGCGCTCCATGGCGGCGATACAGCTTTCCAGATCGTCGTCCACGTGACACTTCACAGGATTCTTACTCAGGAGACATCGAATCAGGATTGCTTTGGCTTCAACGCCGGCCGCGACCACCGCGCAACACAAGTCGCGGTCGGTAATAATTCCCACGAGCTTGCGTGAGATGTGGTCCTTGACCACGGGGAGACATCCCACATCATGGTCCCGCAGAAGAGAGGCCACAACCTGCGCCGTGTCAGTAGGGATGCAACAAATGGGATTGGGCGTCATAACCTGACGCGCTTTAACCACAGATTCTGTTTGCATAAGAACTCCGGGCAGATTGGGGGTTGTCCAAATTGGAGACATCTTACGCGCATGACGTCTCTAGATGCAACCACCATTTGCCCGAATTTCAGAGCCGGCTTTAAGCTGTCTCCCGCCTGCATTGTTAATGTTGTGTGAAAGTCCCGGCGGGCTGCTACCTGCCCTGATACGCATGCGATAATTTCCTGCAATTCACATCAGGAGACTGCGAACCACAATGAAAAAGATTCGCGGGCTGTGCTCGGTTCTTTTCCTTGTTTTCTGGATGACGGTATTCTCGATCACGCCCTGCCTGGCCGCTCCCAGGAAGCCGAAGCTGGTAGTTGCCCTGGCGGTGGACCAGTTCCGGTATGACTATTCGACGCGTTTCCGCGCGGACTATCATGCCGGTATCGCTCGCCTGCTGGAACATGGAGCCGTATTTACTGATGCACGCTATGTTCAGTTTCCCACGGTCACCGCAATCGGCCACTCAACATTCATGACCGGCGCCACCCCTTCCGTGAGCGGCATCATCGGCAATGAATGGTTCGACCGCGGCACGAACCGGCCCGTCACCAGCGTTTCAGATGCCACAACCCTCCTGCTGGGCGGCGCCCCTAAGGCCACGGGATCCTCACCCAACCGGCTGCTGGTGAGCACCTTCAGCGACGAACTCAAGATGGCCGGCAAGAGCGGAAAGGTGATTGGCATCTCCATCAAAGACCGCAGCTCTATTTTGCCTTCCGGACACATGGCCGACGCGGCATACTGGTTTGACAACGACTCGAACCATTTTGTCAGCAGCAGCTATTACATGAAGGAGTTGCCTCCATGGGTGGCCCAGGTGAATCACGATGGGCTTATCCGCAAGTATCTGGGAGCGACCTGGTCAGCGGTGGATGCCAAACCGGGCGACAAGCCGTTCTGCTCCATGACGGCAGGAACAGAGCTACGTTTCTGCGGCCCTATTGAACCAACGGCGTTTGGCAACGAACTGCTGGAAGACTTTGCCGAGAAGGCAATCGAACATGAAGCGCTGGGCACCCATCAGGGCACGGACGTGCTGGCATTAAGTTTTTCCGCGAATGATTATGTCGGCCACGCCCTGGGGCCCGATGCGCCCGAGGTCCGCGATATTTCCATCCGCACGGACCAACTGATCGGCAAGCTGCTGGACTTTATTGATGCCCGGGTAGGCGCCGGCAACACGCTGGTGGTTTTCACCGCGGACCACGGCGTCGCACCGGTTCCCGAGGTCAACCGGGCGCGAAAAATGCCGGGTGGACGCCTGGATTCAGCCGTCATCTCGCAGGCTATCGGCAATGCTCTCTCCTCCAAATTCGGTAAAGGCGATTGGTTCGTTGCTGACAATTCCGGTTTTTTCTATCTCAACTATGAAACCGTGAAGAAGAACAACGCCGACGCCTCCGAGGTCCGGCGCTTTGCTGCCGAGACCGCACGCGGGCTGCCGCACATTGCGCGAGCCTACACCAGCGACGAGTTGCTGCGCGGCCAGGGCGCTGCCTCGGGAGATTTTGTCGGCCGCGCGGTGCAATTCGGCTTCTATGGGGCGCGGTCCGGCGATCTGGTTGTGGTGCCGGAGCCGTATTACATGTTCTCCGCGCAGGGAACCACGCATGCCGCCCCTTTCAGCTATGACACGCACGTTCCCCTGATCTTTTATGGAACTGGAATCCATGCCGGGATTCACCATGAGCCGGTCACAGTGAACGATGTTGCCCCAACCCTGGCTGCAATCTTTGAGGTGGAAACTCCCAGTGGCTCTTCGGGGAGAATTCTGTCGACAGTGTTCGAATAGAGAACGATCGGACAGTCCGCTTACAGCCAAGCGTAGGGTTTTCACCGGCGAGATCGCTCACGCAATGCCGCAATCAAGCCCTTCTTGCGAATCTCGTTGACTGAAAGTTCGATCTTCGGTCCCCTGACGGCGGCAATTAAGTCCCGCTCAAGGTCGGACAAGCGACGCTCCTTGTCCCGGCGGATCAACTCCCGGATGTATTCACTCGGGGTGCCCCAGTCGCCCGAGGCCACCTGACCCTCGACATATTCTTTGAGGGCTTCGGGCAAAGAGATGTTCAGCGAAGTCATTGCCATACCTTCATATTATGACAGTTTATGACGGCGTGCAATCCGCCTGGCTGCAGGCGGCATCGGGCGCACGACGATGGGTATTCCGCAGCTCGTCTCCAGCAGGTAGCGGGCGGCGGCTATTTTTTCCGCCAGACCGCTGGCTGGCTTAAGCCCCGCGGCGTAAACCACGATATAGTCACCGGACCTGGCCACCTTAATCCGAGTGATCGTCCCATCGTGCTCCAGATCGAAAGCGTTGGCCAGCCGCAAGACGCCGGCCAGACGTCTGGTGGTACCGCGAGTGGGCGGAGGCACAGCCTGCAATTTCTTCTGCTTCGGGTGAGGAAGGGTCCCGCGATGGTAGCCAGCCACCAAGGCCGCCATTTCCAAATCCTGGTGCTTCCAGGCAAACGGAAGATCCAGCCTTCGAATTAAGCGCCGCGTGGCCTTGTGGTGGTTCTTGCCGCCATCAGCGTAGCCCACTTCGTGGAGAATGGCCGCTGCCCGCAGCACTTCCCTTGCCCGCCCATTTTCCTCTCTCAATACGCCCGCGCGTATGAGTCCATCGTGGAGTTGCAGGGCGAAGCGGGTTATCCGCCGGCTATGTCCTGAGTCAGAATCGAGGAAAGAAGCCCACGTCTGCAGCTTTTTAAAGACCGCCTGGCCGGCCTGTTCGCCCCGAGGCAGCCCGGATCTCCAAATGGACCACAAAGAATTCCGCCCCACCATTTTCTCGCGATAACTTTCAACCCGCGCCTGGCGCTCTGAGCGGATGCGTTGCTCCCATCGCTGGTAAGAATCAGGCTCGCCGAGCACCTGGATGCGCACCGCAGTCTCCCACAATAAATCGAGATCGTGGATCTCACCCAAAACATCCTGCATCTGTTTCAGGCCATTGACCCAGTCTTTATGCAGGCCAGGCAGGAAGTTCTCCACCACATAGCGGAATTTCTTGAGCGCGATCCGCAGCCTGTGAAATGCCGGCGGGTTGCCGGTCTTCGAGATTGAGATGGCGGCACGCTGCAGCTTGCGCGCTTCTGTCCAGCGCTCCAGCGCAAGGCACTGAAATGGTTCGCTGCCCAGCGGCACGCGGGCGGCGCGCTGGGGCAGAGACCTCGACCAGCGTTCCCATTGCGCGCGGTTGAACTTGTGAAACGCATCCTGGACATGCTGCTTCAATGCCTGCTCCTGCTGCTTGAAGTATTCGACCATGGCCTGCGTCACAGGGTCTTCAGCGGCGCCAGTCTTTACTGTCCACTCCATCACTACCTGGCAATCGCGCAAATCGCCCAGACTGCTAAAGAGTTCCTTGCCGGCCTGGCGCATCTTCTTCCATGCGGAGTGCGGATCGATTGCTTGCATGCCTTCGGCCATGGAACGGCAGCGTCGAAGGGCCACACGGAGATCGTGGACGGGATCGGCGGCGAGGTCCTGGGCGGCCTTGCCGGCTTCTTTCAGGACTTGCTTCATCCAGTGTTCCAGGCTGGATTTTTTCGGATTTGTGGGTTCTCCGGCCATAAGTCCAGGTAAATCCAGGTTATCCGCCACGGCGGAGTTGCAGCCCGCCACGGCGGAGTTGCAGCCCGCCACGGCGGACTTTCAGCCCGCCACGGCGGGCCTTCGGCAGGGGAGAGGGTGGATGCTCCAACCTTGTTCGCGTGCGGACAAGGTTGAGATCCGGATGCTGAATGTCGAAGACCCAGCGTGCTGTGGGCCGATTGCTAATTGTTGGTTTTTCTCTTGCGTCGCGTTTTCTTCCTGGCTACAAACACTTCGTCCCCTTGTCGAGGAGGTTCCTGCCCTGCGCGCTTCAAAATGGCTCTCGCTGCGGCTATGTCGGCATTCGCGGCACGCGCGCGAAAGAATTCCTCAGTTCGTAGAACGGAAATCTTTTCAGCGACAGCTAAATTGATGAGCTGGTTCAACGAGACACCTTCTTGCTCGGCAGTCTTGCGCGCCTCCGCCTGCAGAGAAGGCATTAAACGCAATGGAAAACTACTCGGTTTCACAACCTGCTCCTCAAAAAATTACTCTTAGTGCCGACTCCCCTTGGCCCTTAAAAGCCTTAGGCCCTCTGAAGGAGTCAGGATCGCACAATCAAAGTACCGGCTGGCTGCTGTGAAGTGGCGCTGGTTGAACGTGACCAACGCGTCTGCCCTGCCGTTCATTGCCGTCTCAAACACCATGTCATCTGCCGGGTCTGGCAGCAAAGGACGCCACAAAAATGAGTTTCGAACATGCCGCCCAACGGCGATAAGCGCGTTGATGAGCGAATGCATCTCGATGTTCGTGAGACCGCTTGCCTGAATGTGTTCTGGTCGCGTAAGCATTGCCTCGTACTCCAGCACCAGTGGAACCGACACCAGAAGCGTGAATTCTCCAGCCAGAGCGCCGTCGACAAGCTGCCAAGACGCTCCGTGCCGGCTACGAACAGCCGCCACCAGAACGTCGGTATCCAGCACCAGCAGCAATATCTTTTTATGATATCACAGGTGATGTCATGGTTTTCCCCTCACGCAAGTGCTAGCCAGCGCGCTGGGACCTTGCGGCAGGGGATAGTTCCAGGACAAAAGGCAGCTTTTGGCTTCTGGCTCTTGGCCTTTAGCTGAAACTGCTCCTGCGCGTACGTCGGTGCTGCCCTCCTTGTGGCGCGCCTCTCTTCGCCGGTGCCCGAATGCCGGTTATATCCAACCTTGTTCGCGGGCAAACAAGGTTGAAAGCCGAACTGCACCAGACTCCGCAACAGCGCTACAAACCGCGTCTTTATTGGACAAAAAGCAGCTCTCGGCCACTGGCCCTTGGCCTTTAGCTGAAACTGCTCCTGCGCGCACGTCAGTGCTGCCCTCCTTGTGGGCGCGCCTCTCTCCGCCGGTGACCGAATGGCGGTTATAGCCAACCTTGTTCGCGGGCAAACAAGGTTGAAAGCCGAACCGCACCAGACTCCGCAACAGCGCTACAAACCGCGTCTTTATTGGACAAAAAGCAGCTCTTGGCCTTTGGCTCTTGGCCTTTAGGTGAAACTGCTCCTGCGCGTACGTCACTACCCTCCTGGTGGCGCCCTGTTTCCGCCGGTAGCCGGGTGACGGTTATAGCCAACCTTGTTCGCGGGCGAACGAGGTTGAAAGCCGAACTGCGCCACCAAGCGTAACTCCGTTACAACCCGCGTCTTTCCAGGCGATTTCGTACTAAGCAATTAGCAGCTAGTGTAGTGTCCAACAAATAGCTAGACAATAATAACCGAATACGCTATCGTGCTGTATGGCTACTCCTGTATCTCCGTTATCTCTCAGTGACAGCCAGAAACGGCAGCTTCGAGAATGGATTT
>Ga0209168_10000057_pt1 | contig 128116 bp, 116 predicted proteins | sample Coa_R1_FD_187156 | JGI IMG/M metagenome (GOLD analysis project Ga0209168, IMG submission 187156) | Surface soil microbial communities from Centralia Pennsylvania, which are recovering from an underground coalmine fire - Coalmine... | ecosystem: Environmental > Terrestrial > Soil >...
TTCGCATCACAGGCACTGTCGACCACGAAGCCGCAGAAATTCAAGCCCTCTCTTTCCAGTGCCCTACTGTACTGCAATGCTTAGCCGAGAATACGTCAAAAAGGGCCAAACTCCAGGGACAGGCTGAAGCCTGTCCCACCTCAGATTAGTAAGCCGTACTTTCGCCTGGGACGCCTGGCGGTTGACAGCAGAGTGCAAAACCGGGTCTTGGCGGGCAACTTTTGGTCGCCGCCGAAGTCGGTGGCGTAGCGCTTCTCATCGACGCAAAGAACTTAACAAGGCCGGAAACGCGCAGTGAAGTGACGCAAGAACTGCGGTTGAGAGACAATCTCGAATCCGCGGAGCGCATCGCGGCGTTCGTTGATCTCGAGAATCGCCTCCACCAGGTAATCGATATGGCTCTGCGTGTAGACACGGCGTGGAATGGCGAGCCGCAGGAGCTCGTAGTGCGCATGCTCTCCGAACATCACCGAACCGATTTCTACTGAGCGCACTCCCGCGTGACGATACAACTCCACCGCGAGTGACTGCCCGGGAAATTGAGATTTCGGAATGTGGGGCAGCATGCGGGCCGCGTCGATGTAGATGGCGTGACCCCCGGGCGGTTCCACGATCGGAACCCCATGATCGGCAATGTGGCGGCCCAGATATGCGGTCGACGCGATTCGATACTCCAGATACTCGGGCTGCAGCACCTCCGTCAGGCCCACCGCTATGGCATCCAGGTCACGTCCGGCCAAGCCGCCATAGGTCGGGAATCCTTCGGTGAGAATCAGAAGATTGGTTTCCTGTTCGGCGACACGATCGTCGTTGCTGCACAGCAATCCGCCGATGTTGGCGAATGCATCCTTCTTCGCCGAAAAGGTGCAACCGTCCGCCAGCGAGAACATCTTCTGCGCGATGCGCTTCGGCGTCCAGTCGGCGTATCCAGGCTCCTGCTGCTTGATGAACCAGGCGTTTTCTGCAAAGCGGCAGGCGTCGAGATACAACGGGATCTTGTGGCGCACGGTCACCTCGCGGACCGCTTCAATGTTTGCCATCGAAACCGGCTGGCCACCCCCGGAATTGTTCGTGACCGTGATCATCACGAGCGGAATGCGAGACGCTCCCTCGCTGGCAATCAGCTCTTCCAGGGCGGCCACGTCCATGTTGCCCTTGAACGGGCAGCGCGATTGCGTATCCTTCGCATCCGGCGTCGGAAGATCGATAGCATGCGCGTTATGAAACTCGATGTTGGCGCGAGTGGTGTCGAAGTGGGTGTTATTCGGAACGATGTCGCCGGGCTTGCACATTACGGTAAACAGGATGCGCTCGGCGGCCCGGCCCTGGTGCGCGGGGATCACGTGGCGGAAGCCCATCAGGTCCGCCGTCACCTGCGTGAGCCGGTAATAACTCTCGCTGCCCGCATACGATTCGTCGCCGCGCATCACGGCGGCCCACTGCTCCGTCGACATGGCGCTGGTTCCCGAGTCCGTCAGCAGGTCGATCAGAATATCGCGGGCTTTGATTTGAAAGAGGTTGTAGCCGGCCTCTTGCAGCAACTCTTCGCGCTCTTCCGGAGTGGTGCGGCGCAGCGGCTCAACGCTCTTGATGCGGAAAGGTTCGATAATAGTGCGCACAAGTTCACAGTAACGCGTGCTGCACAATAAAAAACCCCGACGCCGTTACTGGCGCCGGGGGCCCTCACAAGAAGAAGATGACAAGCTGAAGCTTGTTCTAATTAGCCGCCTACTTGCAGATTGTTCGTTACCGAGAACACTCCCGGTACGCCATTCGCACGGATGCCTGCGACGTTCTTATCGCCTTGAGAGCTGACGACGCCTGTCAGGGTCACGTGACCGTTGGCCACGATGATGTGAATGGACGGCATCGCGCCCATAGCATAGCGGTACATGCTGCTATACCCGAAAATCGCGCGATATTCAGCCCGGCGGATCCGGTTGTCCATCGGTGAAAGCGGCAGGACCTTGATGTTGTTTACCACCTGCTGAACGCCTTCCACGTGCTTAACCGCGTGTTCCGCGTCGGACTTCACGACGGGATCGGTTACATCGCCATATAGCGTTACCGTGCTTCCGTCGACCTTGAATCCCAAATCATCAAATACGTTGTAATAAGGGAGCATCACCAACTCGTGGCGCACTCGATCCTGCAGGCTCTTGGGCGGATTCGCCGCCTGTACAAGCATCGGAACCGCCATCAACCCGCAAGCGAATGTGAAGAAAACTTTCTTGAGAGTTCCTTTCATGTTCGCACCTCCAATCTCACTTCTACTGATGTTGGCGACCGTTTCTGGGTTCCACCGGCGCCACCCCTTTTACAGCATTTTACTGGCCGATGATAGACTGGGCGGTTTGATGAGATATCGCCGAATCGCGTTGCTCGTTCTGGGAATGTGGATGGGCGCGAGTTTTTTTGTAGCGTTTGCTGTAACGCGTAATTTCGCCAATGTGGAGGAGGTGCTCCAGTCGCCGCCGGAACCGGCTGCGTCAGTAATTCATGCCATTACACCCGGCAACGCCCGCATAATCTTGCAACATCTCGCGAATGAAGAGCTTCGCTCCTATCTCGAGAACTGGGAGGTGGCGCAGATCGGGCTTGACCTGATCCTGGCGGGCCTCCTGTTCCTGGAGCCTTCCACCAGGAAGCTGGCGTTGGTTCCAGCGGCGATGTGCCTGCTCGTTGCATTCCAGCATTTTCGCGTTACGCCGGAAATTATCTGGTCAGGCAGGCAGGTGGCGTTCGGGCTTTCTACTGAAGACCTCGCCGCCCGAAAACGGTTAAACGTAATGCAGAGGATCTACGAATTTATCGAGATCTCTAAATTTTGTATGGCAACGATTGTGGGAATCTTTTTGATCACCCGTGGAGCAGCCCGGCGGCATCGCCACCGCCCTCCCGAGTGGGATTCTTCAAGCGAGCACGCCGCGCGCACGTAAAGCTTCGTCAATGATGGAAAGCAGTTGCTGACGCGTGAGCTCGAAGCGCTCCTGCGAGGACTGCATATCCTCGGCGACGACCGGAGATCCTGGTTCCATTTGCGCCCGCGAGACGACGTTATAGCGGTCGCGCGATTCGAATAGCTTGCGGACCTCCTCGCGGGGAAGGGCCCGGGCGCCGCCCAGCATTTCGGCCACGAATGTGATGCGTGCGAAATGCTCTACCGTCTCCATGCGGAAAAAGGCCTGGTATACGTCTGAACCATAGCTTACGACGCCGTGATTAGCCATGAGGATCGCGTCGTACTTGGGGATGTATGGCAGCATGCCCGCCGTCAGGGCGGGAGTCCCAGGCAGGCCGTACTCGGCAATGGGCACGCTTCCCAGCCCAATAATCACTTCGGGGAGCAGCGCCAGATTCAAGGGACGGCCCGCGGCTGCGAAGCCCGTTGCAACTGGGGGGTGGGCATGAACCACACTGCGGATATCGGGCCGCATCTGGTAAACGGTGATGTGCATCGCGATTTCCGAGGTCCGTTCCCGGGTGCCCTCGATCTTATTCCCCTTCATGTCGCAGACGATCAGGTCCTCGACCTGCATCATGCCCTTGCAAATCGCGGTTGGCGTACAGAGGATACGGTCGTCATCGAGACGGATGCTGATGTTGCCATCGTTCGACGCAATCCAGCCCTTCTGGAACACGAGTTTTCCGATTTCAACGACGTCCTGCTGGTGCTCCCTGAAGGTCTTAGACATCTGAATTTACGATTGTATCAATGACCGCGCCATTCCAGAGCCAATTGCAGCCGATCGCTGGTGGGCGGGTGGGTGTACAGCCAGAATACGATAAAAGGGCTGGGGTGGGGAGGGTCCAGATCGGTCTCACCTTCGATCTGGAAGGCGGCCGCCGCCGCCTGGCCATTATCCGGCACTATGCCGTCAGTCACCTGAAGAGAGTAGACGTCCGCCTCATGTTCCTGGTTGCGGCTGTATGCGTTAACGACCGGTTCCGCAACAAAGCTGAGCAGCAGGAGCAGCAGCCCGAATGCCGGGAGCGAAGCCCAGTCGCTTACGCTTGGGATGTCGAACTTCGGACCCCAACGCCGCACGAACATAGTTATGGCCTGGTAGGCAATGAAGAGCCCCATGAACAGCATCACAGTTCCGAAGGCGATGCTCTTCGGAATGTGTCCGAGCACATAATGGCCAAGTTCGTGGCCGAAGGTGGTGAGCAGCGCGGGCTGCAGTTCCTTTTTGATGATCGTGTCATATAGCACCACGCGCTTTGAAGAACCGAAGCCGGAAACATATGCATTCAGGGCATTCGTTTTGGCGCTTGCCTCCATTTCAAAAAGACGCTCTTTCGGAATGACAACACCGGCGCGCGCAAGGATGGTCTCAATCGGCGGAATCAGATCGGGATGAGTCGCTGCGAGCGGCTCGAAGCGGTTAAACATCGGTTCCAGGACAAACGGCTCGATCCAGACTCCGAAAATCGAAAGCGGAATACAGGCGATCCAGACATAGAGCCACCACCGGGTTGGGCTGCGACGCAGGACGAAATAGAAACCGAGCAGCAGCAGGATGGCCAGGGGTAGCGCAACAGCTTGCGATTTCAGCCAATCGAGGAGCCATGCCGGCCAGCCCTCGATCGAAATTCCGTACTTGAGCGACAGCGCATGATACATCACGTCGGTCGGCAGTTCGAAGATCGCAGTGATCAGGTAGACTCCCGCCGCCACAGCCCAACCACCGCGTTTTCGCAGCCTGGGTGCGACGCGAAAGTAGAGAATCGCGAGCAAAACGAAGGCTGACAGCGCGATCGACGAGAAGTAGAGCACGTGCCGGGCGTGCGCGTAATTGACCGCCAGGATGAGTTTATCCGGCGGCAACGTGTAACTTTGAATGGCTTGCACCGATTGGGATTGTACAATGAGATTTGGCTGAAACACGACGGATGTGCCCGAATTGCCGGGCATTTGTAACTACGGGTGATCGGGTGTGCCCTTACTGTGAAGCGTCTTTGGGACCACGTCCGGTGGACCGTCGTGAGCCTGGTCAAATCCTCGGCGGGCTTATTCCCCAAGCCCGATTCACGACGATTATCATTCTGCTGATCAACACCGGCTTGTTCGTGGGCCAGCAGATCGACCCGCAATCCGGCTTGACGAACGCCGGCGCCAGCGTCCCGTGGCCTTACATGCAGCACCAGCTTTGGCGTCTTGTGACGGCGGGGTTCCTACACGGCGGCATCATTCACATCCTGATGAACTCGTGGGTGTTGTTCGATGTGGGCGCGGAGGTGGAGCAGTTTTATGGCACCAGCCGTTTGCTGGTCTTTTACTTCGTATCCACGGTGTGCGGGTTTTATGTGAGCTCGAACTTCGGCCACGGGTATTCGCTCGGATCATCGGCGGGAATCTTTGGGCTCATGGGCGCGATGCTGGCATTCGCGTTCACCGATAAGTCCGCTTTGGGGGCGGCGGTTAAGTCTCTGTATACGCGGTGGATCATCTTCGCGTTGATCATGAGCTTTATCCCGGGCGTGGACTTCTGGGCGCATATCGGGGGAATTATCGGCGGGTTCGTCACTGCTTATCTCGCCAGCACGCCTCGCGCACGGGCGATGTGGAAGGAGCCCGTGATTCGCGCCGCGGCAGCCATGTCGCTCATATTGACGTGCGCGGCGTTCGCGATGATGTTCCTGTACCTGCGTGCGGCGGCTTAAGCTAACGCCACTCAGTTTTGCTGGTAGGCAGGTTTTCAACTGTGGATGAAACAAGGTGGCACAGACCGTTTCGGCTGTCCTTTCTCGGGTAAGTCCAAAGGCAGGCTGAAGGCCTGCTCCACCCTTCCACAGGCTTCCGCGCTTGGAGTCTTCGAAACGCCTCCACAAGCGCCGAATCACTAACCGGGAGCACGATACTATCCACCATCGTGGAAACTCAGCGACACACCCGTTGTGGCTACGAAAATCTTCTCGTGACACTCAATAGCTGGTCGATTTCATCCGCGTTGTTGAACAACGCCGGCGATACGCGGATCTGAGCGTTTCGTATCGTTACATCGATTCTTGCCGCATCCAACGCAGCGCGCCAGGCATCCGCCGGCTTCGTAATGTTGAAGGTCACGATCGAAGAGCGATTCCCGGGAGGGGTGAACATTTTGTACCCCTGCTTTACCAGGCCGGCATAGAGTTGTTGAGCGAGTGCTACGGTGTGCTCCTCGATTCGCGATATGCCCACCTTGTCAAGATACGAGAGGCTCGCCCGTAACTGCGCCACTGCGCCAAAGGAACGGCTGGTGCCCTCAAACTTGCTTGCATTTTTCACGAGCTGGTAATGACGATCGGGCTCGTTGCGCTCAACCGCAAACTCACCGATGCGGTCCGTCTGGATTCGGTCGACTGCTTCACGGCTTACAAAAAACGGCGCGACCCCAAATTCGGACATCAACCACTTGTACGAGCCGGAACACAATGCATCTACGCCGGCCGCCCGAACATCCAAGTCGATCATTCCCGCCGCCTGCACGGCGTCGGCATAAAAAAGTGCCCCGTTGGCATGGGCGAGGTCCGCAATCGGGCGCATGTCGTGCCGAAACCCGTTCTGATTTGACACCCACGCCACCGAGACGATTCGAGTTCGCTTGTCGATGTGAGGTTCAAAATCGGCAGCAGTCACGGCTCCATCGCGGTTCTTCACAATCCGCAGTTCAATACCGCGAGACGCCTCGAGAGCGCGGTAGAGCACAAACTCGGTAGTGTAATGAAGGTCGTCTACAACGACGTTGTCGCCCGGCTTAAGGCCCACGCCGTTGGCGATCACGTTTTCGCCGTCGCCCGTTGAAAAAAGAAGACCAATCTCTTCGGGAGTCGCATTGATCATTCGGGCGAACTGGGCACGGACTGCGTCATTGGTACGAATCAGCGAACCAACGTTGAGAGAGCCCCTGCTTTTGGCCTCGACGTGCTCATGGCTCGCCGCGATTACCGCACGATGGACTGGAGCAATATAAGCGGAGTTGAGGTAGATTCGATGGTCTACTACGGGAAAGTCCGCGCGAACCCCAAGCGGATCGCGCCTCGGATCGGAAGGCGCGGCCGGTGCGGCCGGAGGTTGAACCGCAACGACAAGCGCGCCCGCAGAGGCTGTCATAAAAGACCGACGAGCGACCGGCATGACCTTTATTGTGCCGCAAGCAAGCCCTTTTAGCCGGCTTTGGGAACAAGATGAGCCTGAAGTCGCCGCGACCTTGGTAAAATAGTATTTCATGACCCTCGACGAACTCGAACGAGAATACACCTCGCTCCGCCAGCAATCGGACGCTGTGCGGAGCTATCTTTGACGCTCCCAAAAAGAAGACTGAATTAGGCAAGCTCGAAGCGCTGACCGCTGCGCCGGACTTCTGGAATCAGCCGGAGAAGAGCCAGAGGATTCTGCAGGATCGGAAGCGCATCGAAGAAGCGTTGCAAAAAGAAGCGGAACTCGCGACGCGCACTTCCGATCTCGACACTCTTTTCGAACTGGCCCGCGAGGGCGAGAACGTGCTGGGCGACCTCGAACAGGAGATGAAGACGTTCGCGGCGCTCCTGGAGCGGGTCGAAACCGCGATGCTGCTCTCCGGGGAGAACGACTCCAAGAGCGCCATCGTTACGATCCACCCCGGAGCGGGCGGCACGGAAAGCCAGGACTGGGCCGAAATGCTGCTGCGCATGTACCTGCGCTGGGCCGAACGCGACGGCCACCAGATTGTCGTCACGGACCGTCTGGAGGGTGAAGGCGCCGGCATTAAATCCGTCACTTTCGAGGTGAACGGAGAAAATGCCTACGGACTGCTGCAATCTGAGATCGGCGTCCACAGGCTGGTGCGCATCTCGCCTTTCGACGCCAACGCCCGGCGGCATACATCTTTCGCGTCCGTCTTCGTCTATCCGCAAATCGATGACGATGTGAAGATCGATATCAAACCGGAAGACCTCCGCGTCGACGTATTTCGCGCCAGCGGCGCAGGCGGCCAGCACGTCAACCGAACAGAATCGGCTGTCCGCATGACGCATATTCCGACCGGTATCGTTGTGCAGTGCCAGAACGAGCGGTCGCAGCATAAGAACCGCGCCAGCGCGATCAAGCAGTTGAAGGCGCGCTTGTACGAATTCGAGATGGACAAGAAGCGCGTCGAGCAAAACAAGCTCGAAGACACCAAGCTCGACATCAACTTCGGCAGCCAGATCCGCAGCTATGTCCTGGCGCCGTACCGGCTCATCAAGGACCATCGCACCAAGCTCTCCATCGGCGATGTGGATCGCGTACTCGACGGCGACCTCGACGGCCTCATGCACGCGTTCCTGGTCTGGAAAAAGACAGGTAGGATCTCGGGGAACGGCAAAGAGGACCTGCCTGAGTGAGCGATGCGGTAATCGAGGCAGCGGCCCGGCTGATCCGCGAGGGTAAGCTGGTCGCGTTTCCCACCGAAACCGTTTATGGATTAGGCGCCAATGCCCTGGAAGCGGCGGCAGTTGAGCAAATCTTCGTGGTCAAGGGCCGGCCGCAAACCAGTCCGTTGATCGTACATGTCAGCTCACTCGAGATGGCGAGAGGGCTTGTGGTGGATTGGCCGGAGCGTGCCGCGGCGCTTGCCGAACGCTTCTGGCCGGGTCCTTTGACACTCGTCTTACCCAAATCCCCGTGTGTGCCGGACCGGGTGACGGCGGGGCTTCCCACCGTCGGTATCCGCATGCCCCAACATCCGGTTGCCCTTGACCTGATTCGTGCGGCCGGAGTCCCTATCGCCGCGCCCAGTGCCAACCGCTTTACCGAACTGTCGCCCACCACGGCGGCACACGTCCGGCGCGCATTCGGCGATCGCATCGCGATGATCCTGGATGGCGGAACCACCGATGTCGGGATCGAGTCCACGGTACTTTCCCTGGCGGACGTTCAGCCGCTATTGTTGCGGCCGGGGATGGTGACGCGGGCCCAGATCGAGGAGGCGGTCGGACCGGTTCTGGCGGCATCGGGCGTCGCCGGGCGGCCTCACGCGTCACCCGGTATGCATCCGCGGCATTACAGCCCGGCCACTCCGCTTCTAATCGTGGACGGCGGCGCTTTGCCGGAACATGGGCACGGGGCGTACCTTTGGCGCGAAACGCCGGGCGCCTGCCAGCAATCCATCCAGATGCCCCTGGGGGCCCGTGAATATGCCCGGCAGCTTTACGATACCCTACACAAGTTGGACGTCCTCGGTCTGGAGTGGATCGCCGTGGAGCGACCTCCTTTGACCGTCGACTGGGCGGGCATTTCGGACCGCTTAGAACGCGCCGCAGATCGCTCAGAGAGACCCAATGACCGAACCAGTGAACCACGGTCCTAACCTGCTGGAGGAAATCGAGAACACGCCGGCCTTGTCGCCGGTGCTGTGGTGGCTTGGCCACAGCGGCTTCGTGATGAAGCATCACGATATCGTCTTTTACGTCGATCCCTGCCTCTCAGAAATTCGCGGCCGTACCCGCATACTTCGAGCGCCGCTCCAGGGGGAGCAGGTGATCAATGCGGACATGATACTCTGCACGCACAAGCACAGCGGGCACATGGACCCCGGGTCCTTGCCTGCGATGATCAAGGCCTCCCCGCGCTGCCGTGTCGTCATGCCGAAGAGTGCCGCGGGACACGCCTTCGCGATCGGCGTCCCGTATGAGCGGATGACCACCACGGATGCCGATCTGCGCGTCGAGTATTTCAAGACCGGGTTGTACGCCCGTGTCTACTCGGTCCCGTCCGCGCATCCCGACTTGAACTGGACGCCTTTGGGCGGTTATCCTCATCTCGGATATATCATTCGGTTCGGCGATGTGAACATCTATCATGCCGGCGATGGGAAGTTGTATGAAGGCATGGCGGAGCGTCTGCGACCGTACAACGTGAATGTCGCCTTGCTGCCGATCAATGGGAACGGTAATTTCGACGTGACCGAGGCCGCTCAACTGGCGCATGACATCGGCGCCCGCTGGCTTGCTCCCATGCATTACGGCACTTTCGAGGACCAGCCCGACGTCGTGAGCCGTTTTGTGGATCACATGCTCGGGCACCGGCCGGAAATCGGCTTCAAGGTCTTCCAGCCGGGCGAGCAATGGGTGGTTCCCGGATAACCATCAAACCGAATCCGCGTTGCATCGTCCAAAGGTGACGGAGGCAGCATGAAGCGTTTTCTCGCAGTGGCGGTTCTGGGTGCAATAGCGGCATTGGCGCCCGCGAGCGCGTTTGGCCAGCGGTACTGGGACGACGGTTACTGGCAGGCCCGCCGGCAGGCCGCTGAGGCGCGGCGCGAGGCACATCAGGCCCGGCTGGCGGCTCGAGAAGCATATCACGATGCTGTTCGTTCACAACGGGAGGCTTTCCGGTCTGAACGTCTCGCGGTTCGCGAGGAGATGCGGGCGCAGCGTGAGAGGGATCGCGAGTTCAGGCGCGAGGAGCGGCAACGCTGGCGCGATTCACGCCGTATTTTCTAGCTGCGATCCAATTTCCTTGATGTCTTGTGAAGTTCAGGCGTTTCACCCGCCTTTGGACGTCACACGGGAACGCGCAGGCCCTGCGCCACCTTTGTTTTCATCCACTCGCGTGGAGCAAGCGGGCTCCGAGTCATCAGGAACGCACACCCGAAATCGCCTGTCCGCAAACCAGAGGCTGTGCAATACCTTGACACTTTGTCCGTTGTGGGACATTTTGGTCGGCCAATTTGTCCCCTTCAAAGCCCGCTGAAACGATTTACATACTCTTACAGGTTGGCTTGTCGCTTGCTCCCTTTGGAGCCGCGAACTGTATGATCGGGGCCACCGCCGGACGCGTATCTTCCGCGCCATTCAACGTGATCGTCTGCGCATGTAGCGTAGTCGGGATCGGTGTGGCTCTCCTGCTCCAGGGGCTGAGTGCGTGGCAATGCGCCGATTCTCGACGCTTTCTGGCCTACCTGGCGATTGCCATTCTGGGTGGCATGCTGAAGATCAAGGTCCCTGGGACCGAGGGTACGTTCTCGCTGTCGTTCGTCGCCATCTTGATCAGTGTTGGTGACCTTACATTCGGCGAGACGGCTGTAATCGGTGCGGTGGCAACGGCTGTGCAGTCCTTCTGGAAGGCTAAACCGCGTCCCACGGCGCTGCAACTGTCCTTCAACATCGGCGCTTTCGTGATCAGTATTGCGGTCTGTTTCCTGGCCTCCCGTTCCGCATTCGCCGTCGCGACCCTGCGGGATAACCTCATCGCGCAAATCTCGGTTGTGACCTGCGTGTTCTTCGCTGTGAATACCACGCTGGTCTCCGCGGTGATTGCAACGATGGAAAGGCGACCCCTTTGGGAGGTCTGGCATCGCTGGTTCGCCTGGTCGTTTCCTTACTATCTCACCGGTGCGATAGTGTCAGGCCTGGTCGTCATTTCAACGCACCGCTCCGGTTGGGCAACATCGCTGCTGGTGCTGCCCATTATGCTATTCGTTTACGCTTACCATCGCATGCACGCGGCACACGACCGGCTTCACTTGTAAGCAGGAATTCCGGTGACGCGCTCGCCAATGACGAGCGTGTGAATGTGCTCGGTCCCCTCGTAGGTTTTCACCGTTTCGAGATTGCACATGTGGCGCATGATCGGGTACTCGTCCATGATGCCGTTTGCACCCAGTAGGTCGCGGCTCAGGCGCGCACAGTCAAGCGCCATGGCTACGTTGTTGCGCTTCAACATGGAGATGTGAGCGGGCTCGAGCTTGTCCTGATCCTTGAGACGGCCGACGTGCAGAGCTAATAGCTGCGCCTTGCTGATCTCGGTGATCATCCAGGCCAGCTTCTCCTGCACAAGCTGGTGCGTCGCGATCGGCTTGCCTTCAAACTGCTTGCGAGTGATGCTGTACTGGCGCGCCGTTTCATAGCATTCCATCGCGGCCCCAATGACGCCCCAGCCGATTCCGAAGCGTGCCTGTGTAAGGCAACTGAGAGGGGCCTTGAGGCCCTTGGCGCAGGGAAGCATGGCGCTGTTGGGCACGCGGCAGTCGGCGAGCGACAGGCTCGACGTTGTGGATGCCCGCATCGATAGTTTGCCGTGAATTTCAGATGCCGTGAAACCGGGAGTGCCGCGCTCGACGAGAAAGCCTCGAATCCCTTCTTCGGCGCGCGCCCAGACGATAGCCACTTCAGCGACCGATCCGTTTGTGATCCAGGTTTTCTCGCCGTTCAGAATCCAGTCGTCGCCGTCACGGCGCGCCCGCGTCGCCATACCCGCGGGATTCGAACCGAAGCCTGGCTCTGTGAGCCCGAAGCAGCCCAGGGCCTCGCCCGCCTGCATGCGCGGAAGCCAGCGCTCTTTTTGTTCGTCGGAACCGTAGGTGAGGATCGGGTACATCACCAGGGCGCCCTGCACGGAGGCGAAACTACGAATGCCCGAATCTCCGCGCTCCAATTCCTGCATTACCAGGCCGTACTCGACATTGCTCATCCCCGCGCAGCCGTAGCCTTCGAGGTTGGCGCCGAAGAATCCCAGGCGGCCCATTTCCGGAATTAGTTCTTTAGGGAAACGTGCGTTGTTAAACGAATCGCGTATCACGGGGACCACGCGATCTTCAACAAATTGACGCGCGGTCTGCCTTACGAGGAGTTCCTGCTCCGAGAGAAGTGAGTCGAACTGCAAGTAGTCGACGCCGTTGAACCGAGCCATAAGAGGCTAGTTTAACGTAGTCTCCTGCAAGCTAAGTTTCGGAACTTAGGCGATTCTGCTGACCAGCCGGAAGGGAAGGAAGATAATGGCGGATACGAGGCTCAGTGCTCCCCCGACTGCAATTCCAACGACACGGAACGGCAACAGGAGCAGCCAGACGATCGGGTAGAGGAACAGGGCCACCAGGGCGAGCGGCCAGCAGAGCACGAAGAGGATGCACCACAAAATGAATTTGATCATGGAATCGCCTTCGTTTTTATCTTACGCAAACGGTTGCTGGTATGTTCGATGTTTCCGATGCAGGTGGAGCCCACTCCCCTCCCGAAGTGAAGTGTGCCGCGTTCGTCAGCTTTGTGAAGCTGGGGGCGCAATTCCCGCCCAGCGCGAGTAGACAACCAGTTGGCCGTAGTGTTCGCATATATGCTCGATGAAGCTTTCCACCAATGCGGCGGCTTCGGAATCGAGCCCGTCCGCGCGCGCCCGCAAAGCGATGGCGGCGTCTTCCGTGCTCTTTGCCAAGGCGGTGAGGACCTGCTGTTTCGTGCCGTACTTAGCCTGGGGCAACTCGTTCGCACTGTCGTCGGCTTCCAGGCCTCGTAACTTGTCGGCGAGGTAGTTGTTCCAAAACGCTACGTGCCTCAGCACACCGCCGAATGTGCGGACACTGTTCACGGGCGCGGTCTCGTAGCTCTCTCCGGGAAAACCTTGGGCCAGACTCAGAAGCTTGGAGCCCGTCTGCTCCCAGCGATCGATCAGCATGGCCGAAACTGCGTTTTTGTAGGCTGTTGTAGCTGTCATGTCCATGTTTTAAGGCAAACGCGGAAGGAACTCTTTGCAGAAATTGCGGTCGGTAGTAGCTGACTTTTCAGCTTTGTACATCCCAGCCTGGACTCACAATGTGTGGGGAGCCGAAAAGAGAAAGGATGGAGCGGGAGACGGGATTCGAACCCGCGACATCAACCTTGGCAAGGTTGCACTCTACCAACTGAGTTACTCCCGCGCTCGCGGAACTTCCATTCTCTCTCCGGTGATACGCCGCTGTCAATTTCAAGTGGAACGGTACCAGCGGCTTACCCCGGTTGAACACCCTAAATTCTAAGGTCCTCTGTTACATTTGTGTATCAGGTTGTTTGGATGATATATCTGCAAACAACTCAAAACAAAGTAGAAAAAAAAGGATCGGCGTCCGCTTGGCCAATTTTGATTTTGTGCTAGACTGGCGTTTCCGCTAAAGTTTAGCCGGTCGTTTGATCCGGCGAACGAGTGCCTGAATAGCTCCACTGGAGTTGAGGAACCGAACCGATTTTCCACAGATTGTGGAAAACTTGTGCATAAGTTGCGTACGAATGGACTGCTGGGAACAAATCAAGAAACAGATCTCACTAAGAATCAGCAGCGGGGCGTACCAGAACTGGTTATCTCGCGCCGAATTTCGGTACCTCGACGGGGCCACTCTTGGTATTACCGTTCCCGATGAAGGGACCAAGCAGTGGATGCAACAAGAGTATGCCGGCGAAGTGTGGACTGCCATACGCGATCTGAACCTGCCCATCACTCAAGTGTCATACGAGCTGCCTTTTTCTCAAGAAATCTCCCGGGGACCCCGAATCGACACCCCGGAGCCGGTTTTTGGGCCATCCATTAACCTCAACCCGAAGTTTACATTTGATACGTTCGTCGTCGGATCATGCAATCAATTTGCGCATGCGGCCGCAAAGGCGGTGGCAACAGTTCCCTCGAAAACTTATAACCCACTGTTCATCTACGGTGGGGTAGGTATGGGAAAGACGCACCTGATGCATGCGATCGGCCGCTCGCTGACCGATCATTATGCCGGCATGAAGATCATCTACACGTCGAGTGAACGCTTCATGAACGAGATGATCAACTGCATCAAGCTCGATCGCATGCAGGTTTTTCATCAACACTACCGCTCGGCGGACGTGTTGCTGATCGATGACATCCAGATCCTCAGCGGCAAAGAACGTACGCAGGAAGAGTTCTTCCACACATTCAATGCCCTGTTCGAGCATCAGAAGCAGATTGTGATTTCAAGCGACTCACCCCCGAAAAACACTCCCGGCCTTGTGGAACGCTTACGCTCACGATTTGAATGGGGATTGATGGTGGACGTGCAACCCCCGGATCTCGAGACGAAAATGGCGATTCTCGACAAGAAAGCAGAGAGCGAGGGCATCCGTCTTCCGGAAGATGTACGAATCTTCATCGCCACAAAGACCAAGTCGAACGTGCGCGAACTGGAAGGCGCACTGGTGAAGCTCATTGCGTATTCCTCGGTTACTGGAACCCCGGTCAACCTCGCAATGGCGCAGCAGGTGTTGAAGCACCTGACTCATGGTCCGGAGCGCAAAATCAGCCTGGACCTGATTATCCGGACCGTAGCTGAGCACTTCAATCTGCAAGGAACGCAACTCAAGCAAAAGAGCAATGCACAGGCGATCGCCTACCCCAGACAGATCGCCATGTACATCGCCAAGGAGCTTACGCCGGCTTCGCTCCCCGAGATCGGGAGGGCATTCGGGGGCAAGCACCACACGACGGTTTTGCATTCGATTCAGAAGATTGAGAGGCTGCGTCAGAAGGACCCGGATTTGAACAGCTTGATCCACAAGCTAAGTGATTCATTACATTAGAGTTGCTTTTGTTTTCCACACCAGGGGTCCTCGGGACGGTGTCGAAACATGTGCAAGGCTCGGCGAAGGCCGATTTTTGAACTGTTTTCCACCTCAGAACCCACAGGTTCCAGTGGCGAAAAGTTTCTGAGTTTTGTATAATTTAGAGAGAAATCAACATATCCACAGGCCCTACGAATCCGGTTCTATCAGACTTACATATATCTGAAAGAGAAGAACAGAGATGAGCGTGGAAACAGGGAAGGTCCATAGGAGCACCGAGACGATGGAGTTTACAGTCAGCAGAGCCGATCTTGTGCGGGAACTGAGTCTGTCGCAGGGCGTGGTCGAGAAGAAGACTACGATTCCGATTCTTTCGAACGTGCTGGTTGAGGCACACGGAGAACGGATCCATCTGACGGCAACTGACCTGGAACTGGGGATTCGGTGTTCTTGTCCGGCACGCGTGAAAAAGCCGGGCGCCGGTACGATTCCGGCGAAGAAACTGCTCGATTACGTCCGGCTGCTGCCTGATGGCGATCTGGACGTCAAGCTCCAGGAGAATCAGTGGGCGAGCCTGGTCAGTGGCCGTTCCAGAACGCGAATCGCGGGTATGTCGCGCGAAAGCTTTCCGGAGTTGCCCGAGATGCCGGAAAAGCTGGCGGAGATTCCTATCAGCGTGCTGGCTTCGATGATCAGCAAGACGATCTTTTCGATCTCCGCCGAGGAATCGCGATTCACGTTAAACGGCGCGATGCTGATCCTGAAGCCGACGGCTTTGACCATGGTGGCCACGGATGGACATCGCATGGCGATGATAGAGACACCCATGGAGTTGCCGGCGAGCTACCGGGCGTTGTTGCCGCGAAAAGCCATGGGAGAGCTTCTGAAGCTGGCTGGGGATAGCGAAGCAGACGCGCGCCTGGAGTTTTCGGGCGATGATAATCATCTGTTCTTTCGCCTGGGGGATCGGCTGCTTTTGAGCCGTAAACTCACAGGCAACTTCCCGGATTTTGAGCGGGTTCTGCCCAAAGAACACACGAACACCGTGGTGCTGAATCGTGATGAAGTGCGGGGTTCCATCGAACGTGTCGCCCAGTTCGCCGATGAGCGTTCGCGCGCGATTCGTTTGCGCGTGCTGCCCGGCGAGGTGAAGATACATTCCTCTCTGTCGGAGACCGGCGAGAGCGAAGAGACCATCCCGTCGGACTACAGCGGCAATTCAGTTGAGATTGGTTTCAATGCGCAGTATCTGCTCGATTTCCTCCGCGCGGTGCAGGAGCAGCAGGTAGCGTTTCATTTCCGCGATCCTCAGAGCGCGGGTGAGTTGCAGCCTAGCGGCGGCGATGGCAACTACAGCTACCGCTATGTTGTGATGCCGATGCGAATTTGAGGCATCGGTCCAGGAATTACATCGAAGGAGTCTAATGGCCACAAAGGAAGTCACGCCAGGCGTTTACGATTCGAGCAGCATCAAAGTGCTGGAAGGATTAGAAGCGGTACGTTTACGGCCGGCGATGTATATCGGTTCGACAACCGAAGCCGGCTTGCACCATCTCGTTTACGAGGTCGTGGACAATTCCGTCGATGAAGCGCTCGCGGGTTATTGCGACACGATCAACGTCACGATCCACATCGACAATTCCGTCACGGTGGTGGATAACGGGCGTGGCATTCCGGTAGACATGCACGCCGAGGAAGGCGTCTCGGCCGCCGAAGTGGTAATGACCAAGCTGCATGCCGGAGGCAAGTTCGATTCGAACAGCTATAAGGTGTCAGGTGGTCTGCATGGCGTCGGTGTCAGTTGCGTTAACGCATTGTCCGAATCGCTGCAGCTCGTCATCTGGCGCGCGCCGAACGTGGATCGTGGCGAGAAGTACACCTGGGAACAGGAGTATCAGCGCGGGATTCCCAAAGGTCCGCTGACCCGCACGGGCCGGGCCGGCAACAAACGCGGTACGAAGGTTACGTTCAAGCCGGATCCGACGGTGATGGACGTCACCGAATTCAATTTCGACACCTTGTCGCAGCGGTTGCGGGAGCTGGCCTTCCTCAACAAGGGTTTGACGATCACGCTGGAGGATGAGCGTGTCGATCCGCCGAAGAAGCACGACTTTCATTACAGCGGCGGCATAGCGGAATTTATCAAGCACCTCAATCGCGGGAAGGCGGTGCTGCACGAGAAGCCGATTCACTTCGAGGCCGATCGCGAGTTGCCCAACGGTGGCACGCTCAGCATGGAAGTAGCGCTGCAGTACAACGACGCCTATTCGGAGAGCATTTTCAGCTTCGCGAACAACATCAATACCGTTGACGGCGGCTCGCATTTGAGCGGATTCCGCAGCGCTCTCACGCGTACCATCAATTTCTACGGCCAGCAAGCCGGGTTGTTTAAAGACGTCAAAGAGAATCTCACGGGTGATGACGTTCGTGAGGGCCTTACCGCTGTCATCAGCGTCAAGCTGCCGCAGCCGCAGTTTGAAGGTCAGACCAAGGGCAAGCTCAACAGCGACATTCAGGGCTTTGTCGTTCAGTTCGTGAATGAGAAGCTGGGCGAGTATTTCGATAAGAATCCCGCGGTGATGCGCAAGATCGTCGGCAAGGCGATTGACGCGGCCCGGGCGCGGGAAGCGGCTCGCAAAGCGAGGGATTTAACGCGGCGGAAGGGTGCCCTGGATTCCGGTGGCTTGCCTGGCAAGCTTGCCGATTGCCAGGAGAAAGATCCGCAGCGCTGTGAGCTGTTCCTGGTTGAGGGCGAGTCGGCCGGCGGCACCGCCAAAGCCGGCCGTGACCGGCGCTTCCAGGCCATCCTGCCGCTGAAAGGAAAGATCCTGAACGTCGAGAAGGCCCGCTATGACAAGATGCTGGGCCATGACGAAATCCGTTCGATGATCACGGCCGTCGGCACCGGCATCGGCAAGGATGATTTTGACCCTACCCGGCTGCGTTACCACAAGATCATCATCATGACCGACGCCGACGTCGACGGCTCGCACATCCGGACGCTGCTGCTCACGTTCTTCTTCCGGCACATGCAGGAATTGATTAAGCGGGGCAACGTGTTTGTCGCGCAGCCGCCGCTCTACCGCATCAAGAAGGGCAAATCGGAGAAGTACATCAAGGACGACAAGGAATTCACTCGCGAGATCCTGCGGCGGGCGACGGAGAACCTCACGGTGGAGACGGCCGTAAAGGTTCGGCTCGAAGGCGCGGAGTTGCGTGCTTTCCTGATGTCGCTCGATGAGTTTCAGCAGATCTACCGCCGCATGGAGCGGCGCCTGCGCGACTCGCGCGTCGTCGAGATCGTTTCCAATGTTACGTACCACATCGATTCGAAAGCCGACTTCGGAGATCGGCGGAATGTTGACGCGGTCATTGAAGCACTGAAGGCCGCCAAAGTCACGGCAGAGATCGAGAAGGACGCGGAGCATTCGGACGAAGAGCACGAAGCGTGGCAAATCGCCTATCACGACCCCACCAACGCGACCCGCCATATCAGCATCGAGCTGGCGACAGAGGCGGAGTATCGCCGGCTGCGCGCCATGTCGCGGCAGGTGGCCAAGTACAATCAGCCACCGTTTGCGGTGATGCGGGATTCACGATCGGAGACTCTGCCGACCTGGCGTGAACTGCTCGATCACGTAAAGAGCGAGGGAACGCGCGAAGTCAATATACAACGCTACAAGGGTCTCGGCGAGATGAATGCGGAGCAGCTTTGGGATACAACGATGAATCCTGAGAAGCGAACGCTGCTCAAGGTCGATTTACAGGACCTGGCGGAGACCGAGGGGATCTTCTCGACGCTGATGGGCGAGGACGTGGAGAGCCGCCGCAAGTTCATCGAGGAAAACGCGCTCGACGTACGCAACCTGGACGTGTAAAAGAGCCATGGACCGCCATGGCACGATACCCGCGGTAGCGCAGAGTAGTTCGGCTGCCTGTGTGATGCAGGATGCCATCCTGCCGCCGGTTGCCAACCGGCGCTGGTCGGCGCTTGTTCAGAGCTACGGGCGGGTTAACAACCCGCCGCAGGCTAACAGCCTGCATCACGGCACTATGAAACTCGCCGTTCCCGAAAACTAAGTGGCTTGGCCTTTAGGCCGCCTATGTGCCGGCGGTACTGGCGGGGCGCAAAAAATGGTACCTCAGTCCTTTTGAATCATCACTTCCGTCGACTTGACCACCACGCGGACGGCATCGCCCTTCTGGAGGGCCAGCTCCTCCGCGCTGGTTCTTGTGATCACGCTTTCGATGAGGTTCTCTCCAACCCGCACGACGACATGCGCCATAACCTCTCCAAGATGGATGCTTTCAACGGTTCCTGGTAGTTGATTCCTTGCCGATAGTGCCATACCTCTATTAGGCAACAGGTGGGACAGGCTTTTTCGCCTGTCCCACTGTCGGTGCCGCACCCTCCAATTACTTCGGACAGCCTAACTTCTTCACTTCGGCGGCCGGCACTTCTTTCGGCGGCCGAACTCCCGAAGGCATAGCGGCGCCCGCGGGCACGAACCAGATTTCCACCCGGCGATACTGCGCCCGGCTATCGGATTCGGTGATCTCCTGACCCTTGCGTTCCTTCACGGTCGTGGAGGTGCCGCAGAAGGACGGACGGGTTGCCGAGGCCTGGTCGGTGCCGACCCAATCGACCTGCACCCTGCTGAGGTCAAGCGATGGGCAAATACCGGTTCCGGCGCTCAGCACGGCCACAGCGTTCAACACGCGGCGGCGATCGAGCGTTGCAATGCCCGGTCCCTTCTCCTGAGAGTCGCGATGACCGACCAGGATCACCTTGGAGCCGGGGTTATCGCGCAGCAGGCCTGTGAGCTCTTCGAGCAGCAGGCGCTTGGCGCAATTATTAACGCGCGCGTTACCGGAGCCGAATACGATATCGTCGAGCCGGCGGGCTTCCGGAGTTTGTGTCACGACGACGCTGGCGCGAGCCGAGCCCGTGCCGCCCTTCTCGTCGCGAGCGGTTGCCGTGATGTTGACCGTCTTGGTCTGTACACGGCCCGTGGCGGCGCCGAAGGAGACCGTGGTGGAGTCGAAGGTGCTGCCGTCGATAGTGCCGTCGTCGGCGCTGTAGGTGATAGTGATCGCCCCGCTACAGTCGGATCCACGCGCGGTAGCGTTCAGCGGGACCTTGGTTCCACGAGTGATGGTGGACGGCGAAATGGTGAAGTCCACGGTGGGCGGCGCATACGGCCGGATGTTGAAGGTGACCGCCTGCGAGGACTTGGTATCTCCGCCCGCGCTCACACGCACAACCGCTTCCTGTCGACCGGAGCGGCTGGCTGGAACGTTGAGACTGGAGGAATTGCCGCCTACCGGCTCGCCGTTAAGTGTCCAGGAGTAGGTCGGAGACTGATCGGAGGGCCAACCCGATGCGACGGCTTGAAGCGTCAGCGAATCGCCCTGACAAATGTCGTGCGCTCCGCGGACGCTGTCCACCACAAGATTCGTGGTGACCCTCGGAGGCGGCGGAGGAGCAGGTGCGGGCGTGGGAGCCGGCGCGGGCGCCGGAGCTTCCGACCTGCCGCCGAAGCGGAACACGATGCCCATGGTCGTCTGCCATGCGTTCTCGGTAGTCCTGCGGGGACTGTACGGGCCGAGCGGTCCCATCGAAACGTCGGGAAGATTCCAGTGCGGCGTCTGCGTCCACACGCCGCGGGCGTCAAAGCGCACTCCAAACTGGCTCGTAATGCCGATCTTCAATCCGCCTCCGTATACGAGCGCCGGGCTCACCCGGCCTTTCAGGTTGTATACGGAATTGGATCCTTGCGGTCCGGGAACCGTCTTGCTCACCGGATCGAACCAGACGGCGCCCGGTCCGATGGTCACGAAAGGACGCATACGGGATTCCCGGCGGGTGGCATAGACCATGATGTTGGTTGCCAACTGGTTCGAATGAGCGTCGAACGTGGTGATGATCGGCCCGGGGAAAAGCGTCAACAGAACGTCGTTGCGGCCGAAGATATAGCCTACTTCCCAGCCGAAATGGCTGGCGAAGTCATAATCGAAGCGGGCCCCCACGATCGGGCCACTGTCGAGTTTGGCGGCCTTCGTTCCCGGAAACCATTGCCAACCTCCGTTGATGCTGAGATCGAACGTGGAGTACTCTTCTACTGCGTTGGACGACTTCGCTGTCTGCCCAAAGACGGGCATCACTAAAAGCAGCATGGCGGCAAGCGCCAGGATGCCGCGCCATGGAACGGAATTCTTTGTTTTTTCCCCAATCATTTACGTCTCCTCTAGGTTTTTACTCATTGAATTGCTTCCAGATCGTCGTAGAAAACGCCGAGCCTGGGAAAGAGCGCAAAAAGGCGCTCAGGCCGGGATGGCAGAATCAATAGACCGATTGGATTCGAGCCGGCGCTCGCAGCACCATCGCCGATGGGCTGCCAGTTCGCTCCACTGTCGGTGGAACGAAACACCCGGCCGTCTTGCGCGGCGAAGGTAATACCCTCCTTTGCCGGATCGATGTAAACAACACTGACGGTATCAGCGGTCAAACCATTGGTGAGCTGTTCCCACGTCTGACAGCGGTCCGCGGATCGAAAGAGACCATGCGAAGTGGCGGCGAATGTGAGACGCGCACCAGAGGCTTGCATTGTCAGCCCGTACCACTCAATTCCGGAATGCGGAGCGGGACAAGCCTTCCAGGAGCGGCCGGCGTCCTCGCTGGTAAAAGCTCCCGCGCTTGTGACTGCCGCGAACGTCGCGGAGCCGGATGCCTGGAGCTGTTGAATTTGAGGATGCGTTCGAGCGGTCGCGGCAGGAAGTGGAGATGCCGCCCAGGCACGGCCGTTATCCACGCTTCGGAAGATACCCCCGGCTGTGGCAGCCAGCAGGATCTTGTGCTCACCCGACGCAGCCGCAAATGCCGTAACGTTCCCGCCCGGCGCTGCGTGGAGCGGAGTCCAGGTTTGGCCGGCGTCCGGTGAACTCAGCAGGGTCCTGCCGCTGGCGGCGAAGTTCACATACAAGTCGGCGCCGTCCCCCGCAAGACCCATGAAATTCTCGTTCGAGAACCCTTGATTGGTTTCGTGCAGCGTATCGCCACCGTCGCTACTTACCAGGATGCCGGCCGTTTCGGACGCAAAGTAAATGCGTCCCACAGTGGCCGGATCGAACGCGATGGAGTGAATCGGGTGCGTCGAAACCTTCTTCCAGGTTGCGCCGGCATCGACCGATTTCAACAGGCCGGAGCTGGTCGCCGCGAAAACCCGATCGGCCTGGTTCGGGTCCAATGCGATCAGGTAGACTCGGAACGCGCCGAGGGGCGTCGCCAGGCGCGACCAGTGGTTTCCGCCGTTGTCGCTCCGATAGGCTCCGCTGCAGGCGCTCGCGAACACCCGTCCGGGTTTATGGGGATCCGTTCGAATGCTGAAGACGTCGGAATCGTCCAGCATGCCGCTATTGATGGAATCCCAGGCCGCGCCTCCATTCGAGGTGCGCCAGGGAAGATGCGTTGTGCCGGCGTAAAGGGCGTCCCGGTTCGAGGCGTCGAAGGAGAGCGAGACCACCGGCCGCAGGTCACGCTTGGAGTCGGGGGAGATCTTATTCCAGGTCTCGCCGCGATCGTGGCTCAGGTAAACACCGTCCGCCGCTCCCACGGCCATCGTTTCGGGATCTCCTTCGCGGATCGCCAGGGACCAGACCGCGATACCGGCGAGCGATTTGAGCTGTGTCCAGGTGACGCCCCCATCGTCCGTACGATAAACACCTGAGAGGGACGGAAAGTCGTCCTCAATGCCGGCGTACCAGGTGTTTGGCTTCTCGGGATCGATCTCAATGGTGTGGAGGTGCCCGGAAAACTGTGTCGGGAAGCGGACGTGAGTCCACGTCGTGCCGCGGTCCAAAGAACGGAAGAGCAGGGCGTTACGAGTAGCCGCCAGAAGCACGTCTGGCTGCGAATGGCTCACCCGGACGACCGCTGCCGAGCCGCCAAACGGCCCGACCGGTTGCCAGAGTGTGGCGCCCGCCCCTGGTGAAGCGGCCGCGATTGTCACTGCAATTACTGTGAAGCACTCGCTCCGAATCAAGTGTACTAGTCAGTATAGCAAGTGTACTAGTCAGTATAGCAAGACCGAACGAAATCAGCGACTTGTCAGCATTCTTTGGGCAAATCGGCGGCACATGGCCGTCCAGCCATTCAATACGTGCACGCTCAGCAGCAGGAAAATCGCTCCGAAGCAGCAAAAGAAGATCGCCTCGTCGAAGGTTTCCACCTGCCGCATCCCGACGTTGATGGGTACCAACTGGTACGTCAGTGGAAGGGTGAGCAAGCCAAGGCTGAGGGGAATCAGCACGCAAACGAGGATGAGCGAACAGAGTCCGAGCGCAAAACGCACGTAAAGATAGATCAACCGCTTCCAGGTGGCCGGGCTGCCCAGGAGCGCTCCCAAGCGCCGGAAGACGTTTCCACTGCGCGGCTGCACGGCGGGAGCAGGAATGGAAGCATCGAGAAAACCGTTTGCCAGGATGCGGTCCAGATTTCCAAACATGCGGGCGACGGCCAGAGCGGCGAGGAGAACGAAAAATCCTCCGTAGACCGCCAGCGTTGCAAACCCGGTGCAGATAAGAGTCGTCAACACGACAAAGTACGCAACGCCGAGCGGGAAAGAAAGCAACAGATACGCGACGTTCAACCAGGTTTGACGCTGGATGATCGGTCCGAAAATTCGGTCGATGGCGGAGTCGGGTATCGCGTGTGTGTCTGTCATCGCTCTCTGATTCAGGATACGAGATCGGCGGCGCGTAAGTTCGATGACAATATCGCCGATGCAAGGCGATAAGATAGTTGCGGAACATGGTGCAGCAACAGAATGATTGATGTCGTCGGGAACCGGCATGGGCTTTCGGGGTTTTTCATCTCGGGAATGCTGTTGTCGTTTCTCGGCGCGATTCTCCCGGCGTGGCGGCACCACATCGACACAGGTTTTTCGCTGATCGGTTACTACTTTCTCGCGCTGAATCTAGGTATCCTGATCGCGGTTCGATGCTCCTACGCGTTACTGCCGCGGAAGGGCGTGGGCTTTGTGCTCGGCATTGGGAGCCTGCTCGCGTGTATCGCTTTTCTTTGCCTCGCCGTGGTCTCGTCTCCGGCATTGATCGTCTGGCGCTATCCCGGGCTGATCCTGTTGGGCGGCAGCGCCGGGTTTTTGAATAGCGCCGTCTTTCACGCCATCTCACCGCTTTACAAACAGGACCCGGCTTCCACCGTGAACCTGGGCGGCATTTTGTTCGGACTTGGATGCGTAGCGATGGCGCTGCTCGTAGCGGGTACGTTCTTCGTCTACACGGTGCCCAGTATTCTCATCCTGCTGGCCACTATTCCGGGGTTGTTTGCCATTTCCTATGCCCGAGGGAAGTTTGCTCCGCCCGAGGCGATGGTGGATCGGCCGCTGCGCGAGGTGCTTAAAGACTTCCGCAACCCGGCCGCCGTGATGTTCAGTCTGCTGTTGTTCTTTCAGTTCGGCAATGAGTGGGCGCTGGCGGGTTGGCTGCCGATTTTTCTGATTCGCCGGCTCGGCATCAGTCCGGAAACGTCGCTGACCATGCTGGCGCTCTATTGGGCGGCGTTACTGGTGGGACGTATTCTCGCGCAAGTGGTATTAGGGCGGGTGGGGCACACTCGTTTGCTGTCGAGCTCGGCGTTGGCGGCCGTCTTCGGGTGTACCATCCTGAGCCTGACCGCGGGGAGCTTTGGAGCTTGCGTAGGGATCGTGCTGGTGGGGTTTGGATTCGCCTCCATTTACCCGATTGTCGCGGAGAAGATCGGTCACCGGTTCACGTATTATCATCCGGGGTTTTACAACGGGATCTTCTCGCTGGCGGTCACAGGAGGACTGCTCGCGCCGTGGACGATTGGCTACTTTGCCGAGGCTTGGGGGATTCAGGCCATCATGGTAGTGCCGCTCTTAGGAACCGTGATGGTGGTGCTGCTCGTGGTGCTCATAACGCTCGAGACGAAGTTCAGCGGGAATCTGCGGCGGAGAGCGGGCGCGGTTTGAAGTGTATCCTGCGCCCGGTTTTCAAACGGTGCACGGGCGGGTTAAAAACCCGCCGCAGGTGCAAACCTGCCTTACTGACGCGCCGGAATCGAGTATACGACCATCTTTTCGGCCACAAGTCAGATAGGGGAATTTTGCAAGTCCTTCGGTTTCGCTGCGCCACCAGCCCGAAAATAACTCCTAAACGCTGTTCGAAGACGGCGACGCGTTCATGAGCTGGCGGCCGGAGGTTCCCCAGAAGGCCCACAAGACAATCGCCAAAGCCAGCGCCGGATACATCACTACCGCCCATTCGTAAGGCTTCGTTAGGGTTTGCGGACCCGGCGTTTGGATGAGCGTGTCGGCGAAGAAGACGGCCACGATAATCGCGAGAAGCCCCAATCGTAAAAGGACGAACGTCAGGGCCGCGAAAATGACCAGATAAAATCCGAAATTGATAAGAGCTGCCCCGCCGTGCCATACGTCCGACTCCTGAATCGCGAAAAGGATGGCGGCGGCGATCGAAGCAATCCAATCCCTTTTGAACACAGCCCGGAAACAAAACAGCGCGAAGAAAGCAGTAAGTCCAAGTTCCACCGAACCGCGCGCGCGATCCATAATGTTCGCAATCCAGAACGCCGCGCTGACACCCACTTCGGGGTTTGCCGCTCCGCCTACGTTGTTGTGAGCCTCCGACGCCCACTGCGCAGACACGAATAAGCCCACAATGAGAACGCCGAGCAGCGCCCCGTAAAGGACATGGGTGCAAACCAGGGCGTCGCGCCATTTTCCAACGAGGACACGGCTCCAGGTGACCATGGCATGGGGCCAGCGGGCTCGTACAGAGGGCTCGAGGCCCACATACAGCAGCCAGGTAAACCCGGCCGCCATGATCCACAGAGCGGCATTGGTGGTGAAGATGTTGAACATTGCGATGTTCGCTACCCAATGCGTGCTAAAGAGCCATGCGACGCCATACAGGCCGAACAGAGCAACCGCGAGACGCAAAGCGCCGCGAGGGTCCCCGCGCCCGACCCTGAGATTGCGGGCTGCGAGAAAAGCCGAGAGCAGGAATGCGAATGCGGCCAGGGCTTTCTCGAGAGTCGTGGCAAGGTTATCCTGCCAGGATGGCGTGCGCGAGGCAGCGACGCGCGCAGGCTGGGACCACGGCGAGAGCACATAAATTTCGGTGACGCGGCCGTGCCAGGCCGCCACTTCGACCGTGACATCGTAAGGCAGGACTGGATGACGTCCCTTCCATGTCTTCAAGGAATCGAATGCATAAAGCGGGGTAAGGGCAGGGGACGTTTCCTGCCATTTCGACAGATCGAAACCGACGAGCCGCGAGATGGTTGCGACGTCAAAGTCGCGGGGCGGCGTGGGCTTGTCCATTTGCGGCGGCACAGCCTGAAAGCGGCGGAGTTCTCCTTTGCTGTTGACCCAGGCTTCGATCATTCCCGACATGAGCGGTGCGGGCCGCTCCTCCGTCACCTCTCCATCCGGGTCGGCAATGAGGGGCATGGGGCTCTCGCGGTATCCCAACTGAAGCGGCGGCTCGACCTGCAGCCAGCGCCTCGTCTCGTCGACACTCTTTGATTCTTTGTGGGCCCTGAGGTTCCAACTCCAGATCCAGTGCCAGTCGTATTTGCGATCCGCGGGGATGTCGGTATACCCCAGCGTAGCCGCGTACTCGCGCACTTTAGATGCCATGGCTTCGGCCGAGGTCTCCATGGGAACCATACTGTGCAGCTCGCCGTAGACACGGACGAACGGCAAGGCGACAATCAGGGCGGCGATGGTCACGGTTATCGGGATGGATTTGCGGAGCGACAGTCCTTCCGATTGGCCGGACGCGGCGACGAGCTCCGGCGAGGGCGTTTCACCGGCCGCAAGCGCCGCTGCCAGAGGATCGCCGCCGGGCAGAGCCGCGGACACGGAGAGCGCGGATGGCGGCCGTTTGGCGGGTTCCGGATCCAGGCAGCGGCGAATGGCCTTCTCCACCGCGGGCTCGATCTCAGCGGCAATCGAGGACATGCTTGTAATCTCAGCGTGCTCCTGCATGCGCAGAAGCTCCGCCATTATCGTCGTCTCATACGCTCGCCTGCCCGTGAAGATCTCATACAGAACGAGGCCGAGCGAGTATATGTCGCTCCTGGCGGTCACTTCCTCGCCGCGTAACTGCTCGGGCGCCATGTAGGCCGGGGTTCCACTGCGGGCTTCTGCGCCGAGGAGCTGATCGGCGACCGCCGCCAGCCCGAAGTCCATCACGACGACATTACCGCCTCGATCGAGCATGATATTGGCGGGCTTCAGGTCGCGGTGGATCACGCCTTTGTCATGCGCCGCGGCCACTCCGGCGCAGATCTTGCGGGCAATCTCCAGAGCTTTTGCAGCGGGCAACCGTCCGATGCGGCGAAGCAGCGATGCGAGGTCTTCGCCATCGACGTACTCCATCGAAATATAAGGCACGCCATCGGCCTCTCCAACGTCATAAACGCGGCAGACGTTGGGGTGCGATACCTGCCGGGCCACGCGGACCTCGTTGTGGAATCGCTCCAGCGCGCGCTGGGAATCGGTGCCGGAATCGGGCAGAAATTTGAGGGCGACCGGCTGCGCCAGCGTAAGATCGGTGGCGCGGTACACCTCGCCCATTCCGCCGCGGCCGAGCAGCGAGATGATCCGGTATCGCCCGGCTACCAGCGTCCCGGGAACGAAACGCCCTTCGTCGGCGCCTGAAGAAGTTGAGGACAACCGGCTGGCAGAACTGGGAGACGCGGACGCGACAATGGCAACGGTAGCCGTTTGCGATGGGGTAGGATCTTCCATGCGCTTTTTCTATACTACGCTTTTAGTGGAATGGACCCCGTTGTAATCCGCAGCGCGCGCGGAAAATACGCGCTGCTGCTCTTGATTGCCGTGCTGCTGACGGCTTCCGGCGTATTAATGGCAGTGGTGGGCTCCAGCACCCGGGATCGTTGGATGGGCGCAGGCATCGCCCTGTTTTTCGGCGCTGGAGTCGTGCTTTTTTCGCGCGAGTTGCTGCGTTCGGGTCCGCGAATCGTGATTGATGACCAGGGCATCGAGGACCGTACACTTGGTGTGGGGCGCATTCCCTGGGCGGAGATCACGGGCGCTTACCCGATGTCGGTTCAGGGCAGCAATTTCATCTGCCTGGAACTCCGAAACCCGGAGCTGTGGACACGCAAGTTGAACCCGCTGCACCAGGCATTAGTTGCCGCTAATCGCAAGATCGGGTTTACGGAATTGAGCATCAATTTGTCCGGTGTCCACGAGGATCCGGCGCGCATCCATGAGCTGATCGTGAAGTCGATTCAGGCTAATGCGCCCAGATAGATGAAACGGGCGATGAATAGCGCGGTCAGGACGTATACAAGCCAGTTCACGGTGCGGCCCTCGCCGCGCGCCACTTGCAGGATCGTGTAAGCCGTGAAGCCGAACGCCAGGCCGTTGGCGATACTGAAGGTCAGGGGAATCGCGATGATCGTCAGGAATGAGGAGATGGCGATTACCGGATTCGACCACGGAATTTCGGCGGCATGGCCGATCATCATCGAGCCCACGATGATGAGGGCGGGCGCGGTGGCGGCTGCCGGGATGGCGCCCACGATCGGCGCGACGAACATTGACAGCAGAAACAACAGGCCGACCACGATTGCCGTGACGCCGCTGCGCCCGCCTGCCACGACGCCGGCAGCGCTCTCGATATAACTCACCACCGTCGACGTGCCGGCTAGCGATCCGACAATCGTGGCGCTGGCATCGCTGAACAGGATGCGATTGATGCGCGGGATCTGGCCCTCCTGGTTAAAGAGGCCCGCTTTCTTGCCGACGGCCACCAGGGTACCGACATTGTCGAACAGGTCGACGAACAGGAAAACGAAGATAATTTCGATGAGTCCGAGGCGGGCCGTGGAGGACAGGTCCAGCCGAAACGCCGTCGCCGTGATATCGGTGAACGAATACGTTTGGGCCTGCCAGGGAACGAGGCCAAATACGATTCCGACAGCCGTCGTGATGAGCATCCCCAGTAGAATTGCTGCTTTGATGTGCCATGCAAGGAGGGCTCCGATGAGAAGCAGTCCGAAAAGTGCCAGCAACGTGTTTGGCTGCCGCAGGTTGCCCATCGACACGAGCGTCGCCTGATTGGCGACGATGATTCCCGAATTGCGCAAACCGATAAACGCGATGAACAGGCCGATGCCGACTGCGACGGCTGAATAGAGTTCGAACGGAATCGCCGAGACAATCATTTGCCGGATGCCGACAAAGGTCAGCAGCAGGAATGCAATTCCTGAGATGAACACGGCTCCGAGCGCGGTCTGCCAGGGGATTCCCATGGCTTTGACCACCGTGTAGGTGAAATAGGCGTTCAGCCCCATGCCGGGCGCGAGCGCGATGGGATAACGGGCGAGAATTCCCATCAGGATGCTGCCGAACGCGGAGCACAGGCATGTCGCGGCGACGACGGCGGCGAGCGGCATCCCCGTTTCGTGCAGAATCGCGGGATTCACGAAGATGATGTAGGCCATCGTGATGAAGGTTGTGAACCCGGCGAGAATTTCGGTGCGCCAGTTGGTGTTGAGCTCGCGGAACTGGAAATACCGCTCGAGGCGCTGCTTCACAGGGCGGTGCCTGTCGTCATGCCTTCGAGTATGTGGAAGGGTGAAGCAGGCGGTTTCGCCTGCCTATGGACAAGAGCGGAATGCACAGGCGAAACCGCCTGCGCCACCTTAGGAATCATTGGATTCACAAAGTATGCAGAACGTCGAGGTCGACGTTGCCGCCCGATATGATCATGCCAACACGCTGAACGTCTTTCGGTAGCTTGCCCGCGAGCACGGCTGCCGCGGGTGTTGCGCCGCTCGGCTCGGCGACAATCTTCATTCGCGTAAGGAAGAATCGCATGGCCTCGCGAATCTCGTCGTCGCTCACCAGGAACACGTCGTCGACCAGCTTCTGGATGATCGGGAAGGTGACGGCCCCGGGTTTCGGCGCGCGAAGACCGTCGGCGATGGTTCGCGGAATGGGGATCTCGACCGGATGGCCGGCGCGGATCGAGAGATAGGTGTCGTTGGCGTCCTCAGGTTCCACACCGAAGACCCGAATGCCGGGCCGCAGTGCTTTGGCGGCGGTCGCACAGCCAGAGATCAGGCCGCCGCCTCCGATGCAAACCACGAGCGCGTCCAGGTCCGGAACGTCGTTGAGGAGTTCGAGGGCAGCGGTTCCCTGGCCTGTCAGAATCCATTCGTGGTCGTACGGCGGCACCAGCGTCGCACCGGTTTCCGCCGCCATGCGCCGGCCGATTTCTTCCCGGCTCTCGCGAAAACGGTCGTACATGACAACGTGCGCGCCGTAGTTGCGGGTGGCTTCCAGCTTCGACTGCGGTGCGTCGTCAGGCATCACGATCGTCGCAGGGATGCCGACCGAGGCGGCGGCAATTGCAACGGCCTGGGCGTGATTGCCGGACGAGAACGCCACGACACCGCGCGGCAAGTCGTCTTTGGGAATGGAGTAGATGAAGTTCGCCGCTCCCCTAATCTTGAAAGCGCCCCCGCGTTGCAGGTTCTCGCATTTGAAGAAAGCCTGAACGCCCGTTCGGGTGTTGAAAATGCGCGACGACATCGCCGGAGTGCGGTGGGCGATGGAGCTGATGCGGCTCGCGGCATGTTGAATATCGGACAGTGCGACCATTTCAGTAGCCCGCCTGCTTGTCGACCAGGGTCTGCAACGGCTCGCCGCGGTAGAAGCGCTGGAAATTGTCGAGGAACCGGCGCATGGCCATTTCAATCCACCCAGGCAAGTGGTCGGCGCTGTGCGGCGAGACGAGCACATTTTCCATGCTGTAGAACGGATGACCTTCGGGCAGAGGCTCTTTATCGAAGACGTCGAGCGCAGCGCCTCGAATGCGATTCTGTCTTAACGCCTCAATCAGAGCGTCCTCGACGATCACGGGTCCCCGGCCAACATTGATGATTACAGCCTCGGGCTTCATGACGCTGAACTCGTCTTCGCCAATCATTCCGCGCGTTTCCGGCGTGTGGGGTGTGGCTAGGGTGACGTAATCGCAGACGCTGAGCATCTCTTCGAGCTGGTCGCGGGTGTAGATCTGTTCGAGAGCGGGATCATCCTGGGAGAGTGCCGCTCTGCGCCGCAGGGCGACAACGCGCATTCCCACGGCCCGGGCCAACTGCGCGCACGCGCGGCCAATATCGCCGTAGCCCACAATTCCCATGACACGCCCACGAACCTCGGTGGTGTCAAATTGCTCCCACTTCCCAGCCGTCTGGCTGCGGATCATCTGGCGCAAATCTTTGGCGAAGTAGTAGACCGACGCAATGACGAATTCGGCAAGGATACTGCTGAACACCCCGCGGCCGTTGGTCAAGGGTACCGGGCTGGCGATAACCTCTGGAGTAAGCACGGTTTCGACGCCGGCCGACATATTGTGCGCCCACTTCAAATTCGTCGCCAGCGGAAAGACAGTCCGAAACAGCGGGCTGTGAAAGCCTCCGTTTACAAGGACATCCGCATGAGGAGCCGCGTCCTTGAGCCGTTCGAGATCGTTGGTGACGGTAATCTCGACGGAGTCCGGAATCTCTTTCAACAGCCGCATATGCGGAGCGTTGGGGTCGGCTATGACGAGCAACCGGATTGGGGGCATGAAAGTAAGGAATGTAGCACGAGGCGCGTCCCCACTAGCGCTTTACGCCTTCCGTGCGCCACACTAAGAGCGTGCCCGAGTTTTGCACGTGCGGCGCACAGCTGCCGCCGGACGCCCGCTTCTGTCATAAATGCGGCAAACCGCAATACGACTATCCAACGCCGGAGATGATCGCGGGAGAAGAGGAGCCGAAGCCTCAACCTCCTCCCCTGCCGGTCGAGGCTGCTCTACCCGAGGTGAGCTTCCATAACCGGACTGCGGTGCGCATCGGGTTCGCCGTGGCCATATTGGCAACTGTTGTCGTCATTGGGGTCACGGCCGTCGTACCGTCAGGGCTTTTGATGTTTGTGGGATTCTTTTTTGCCGGTCTGATTGCGGCGCTCTGGTATGCCAAGATGACTGGCAAGCCATTGAGTCTGCGCAGCGGCGCTCGAATGGGCTGGATCACCGGCATCTTTCAGTTCATGATCTTTACGGCCTTGATCACAGCCGCGGTCCTGGGCGCCTCCGAGCAGGGCGGAATCATTGAAATGATGCGCAAAGGTCCCGGGGGACAGGATCCGCGGCTCCAGCAGCTCATTCAGCTCGTGCAGCAGCCCGGCGGGATGGTCAGTTTCTTCGTTGCGATCCTGGTGATTCTATTCGTTCTCGGGACGACCTTGCCAATGCTGGGGGGCGCGCTGGGAGCGAAGTTATCTGAGAAGAAGGCTTAAGACACGTGAAGCAGGCGATTTCGCCTGCTCCGCAAAGCATCATAGCCCAACCAACGGAAACTCTCGGGTTTGAAAAGGTGGGACAGGCGTTTTCGCCTGTCCCTTTCCAATCGCACTAGAAGTAGAACTTCGCTCCAAGCTGCATGATTCTCGGGTCGTGGTAGGTTGTGACTTGTCCGAAGGTCGATGCGCCGAGCGACGTGCCAACCGCATTCGGATTCGGGTGATTGAAGACGTTGAACGCCTCGCCGCGGAGCTGGAAGCGGAAGCGCTCGCGGAAGGTCAGGTTCTTGAACAGGGAGAGGTCCCAACGCTGCAGGCCGGGTCCGTAGAGAACGCCGCGCCCCTCGTTGCCGGGGTGCATTCCTCCCGCGGCTACGTTTTGGAAGCAGGAGGTGTTGTACCACTGCAAGCGCGTTCCCGCACCGCCGGAGTTGGGATTGCAAACCAGGTCGGGGCGGGGAGAAGCGGGGCTCGATCCCAGAATACCCAACCCTGAGGGGTCGGTACCCGCCGCGGTGGTGATGGTTTGTGGCAGTCCCGTCATGGCTAGGATTACGCCTGACAGTTCCCACCCACCCAGAACCTTCCCGGCGAATCCCTTCTGCGCGTGCATAAAGGGAATCTCATAGACGTAGTTAGCCGTGAAAACATGCCGCCGGTCAAATCCGGCGGGCCCGTATTCACCTTGGTTGAAGTTGTACGTGTTTTGCGCCGCCGAGGAACGATCTGTCTGGTTGTCGGTGAGGGCTTTCGACCAGGTATAGGCGATCCCAATCTGCGATTCACCACTAAACCGCTTTTGAGCGGAGAACTGGAACGAGTTGTAGTTGGAATTGAACCACGGCTCGATCACGCCGATCGCGTTATAGCCCTTATACGGCCGAAGCTGGTTCAGAAGGGGTTCGTTGGCCGACGTGAAGGTGGTGGTCGCAGGAACCAGGCCTGAGGTGTATGCCAGGTTCGGGGGCACTTCGTTGATGTCAACAATGCCGAGCAGATGGGTTCCCTTGGAACCGACAAAGCTCGCATCCAAAACGAAGCTGTTCGTGATCTGGCGCTGTATGCCAAAGCTCCATTGCTGCATATACGGCGTGGACCAGTCCGGAGCCGTGCCTCGCAGCACTTTCGGAGCAGCGCTGACGGATGGCGTCCCTGACAGCGGACTGTTCAGGGAGGTGTTCGGAATGGCTACCGAGTTTACGTATGGCGGGTTTTGGAAGATGTTCTGTTCATAGATTCCAAACAGGGTGGCATCGTAGAACATTCCATAGCCGCCGCGGATCGACGTTTTGCCAGTCTTAAAAGGATCCCAGGCGAAGCCCACGCGGGGAGCCCAGTTATTGTTGTTTTCCCGCGCCACCTTGTTGCCATAAGGCGAGTTCTTGCCATTGATGATGATCCCGTTTAACGGATCTCCGGTCCCGGGGACAATGTTCCCCACCGAATTGATCTGAGGAGCATTGGCGGGATTGTAGAGGGCCGGGTCAAACGTAGTGAGCTCGTTGTTGGCGTCGATCGGAGCCCGGAACATGGAATAGCGTATGCCGAGATTGATGGTGAGATTTGGTTTGATACGCCAGTCGTCCTGAACGTAGAGCTCCCACTGATTGGCCTGCATATCCGGAGTGATGTCTTCGGAAGTCTGAGTAAAGTTGGCCACGTTGCCCGTAAGGAAATTAGCGAAGGCCTGCTCGAAGAGCGTCGCTCCACCGGGCACGAGTTGGGACGTAGCGGAGGTGAACGAGAAAGCGCCCTGATTTCCGCTCGCGGCGTTTTCCGTCTTCTGGTAATGGTCGTAGATGAACCCGAAGTGGAGCGTCTGGTTCCCGATGATCTTCGTGACGTTGTCGTAAACCGCGTGATTCCGGTTGAAATCGCGGTATGGTCCGAAGCCGGCCAGACTGCTGCCCCCGGTGAAGGTCAGGTTGGGAACGAGAGACAGTGTCACCGGGAAGGGAAGAGCCGGCTTGATGTCGGGCGAAATCTGGGAGTTCAACAGTCCTACCGGATTGCTGATGATGGCTCCGTACGTAAAGTTGTACCCGAATTCATTGAGCCACGTGGGCGTAAAGGTGGAGGTAGCGCGAACCACCCAATTGCGGCCCGGAGAGTTGGTATCCGTTGTCGAGACGTTGGGAACAAGAACGCCCTGGAAAAGGCCTCCGGGTTCCACGGTGGGAATGCTGTCTCTCAGGTATCTCGCCGAAAGCTGCAGTTTCTGGCTGAACACGTGATCAACCTTATACATCTCCTGTTCGAAATTGAAAACGTTCAGGTAAGACGACACAAGCTGATTCGTACCGGCTGCGCCGCCGGGGATCTTCGAGAAGATGTCGTTAATGTACGCCTGCGCGGTTGGGTCGATTCTGGGTACCTGTGTTCCACTCTGCAAGCAGGTATTGCCGCTATAGGAGAAACACACGGGATGAGGGAAGAGGCCGGTTTTCTCAGCAGTGGTGGGAACAACCGCCGTCGGTGTCGAATAGGTCAGAATGCGGCGAAACTCCTGGGAGAAGAAGAAAAAGGTCTTGTTCTTGTCCTTGTTATAAACCTTGGGAATGTAGATGGGGCCGCCCAACGTCCAGCCGAAGTCGTTCCAACGAAGGGCGGGAACGCGTGCTTTGCCGTCCGGGCCCAGGTTTACGTTGGTCGCGTTGTTGAGGAAGTTGTTGGCGGCAAACGCATCGTTGCGCACAAACTCATACAAGTCGCCATGGAACTCGCTGGTGCCGGACTTGGTGATGACATTGATCTGCCCGCCGCCTGCGCGCCCGAACTCGGCGGAGTAGTCGCTGCGCTGGACGCGGAATTCGGCCAACGCGTCGACGCTCGGAGTGTTCTCCAGTGATTGGTTGGAGCCGCGGTCAACATTGTCGGCTCCGTCGATGGTCCAGGAGCTGGCCGAATTGCGCGCGCCGTTGATGGAAAACGGAATGGTTGCCGCCGTACCGCCGGGAACGGAGTTGCCGACAAAAAGCTGATCGGCGCTGTTCGACATGGCAACGCCGGGCATTAAGGCTACGAGCTGCTCATAATTCCGGGTGATCAAACCCAGCTCGCGGATCTGGGCTCCGGTTACCGTGGTGCTTTGTTCCTGGGTTTGCAGTTGCACCTGGACGGGCGCTTCCTGAACCGTAACGGTTTCGGTGACCTGTCCGACCTCGAGCGGAACTTTGAATGTCAGGACATCGTTGACGTTCAGGACGATTTCGTCCCGGATGGCCTTCTTGAACCCGGGAGCTTCGACGGTCAGTCGAAACTTTCCAATGTTCAATTTCGGAATCGAAAAGTTTCCTGACGAGTCTGTTGTGACCGTGCGCTCATCGCGCGCGCGATCGATGCTGTAGGCAGTTACTTTGGCGTTCCCGACACTGGCGCCCGACGGATCAGTAACAGTACCTACGATGGAACCTGTGATGTCCTGAGCTACGAGAGCTCCGCAGGCACACAGGAGTAAAGCCAGTGTAAAACGAAAACAGACCAGTCTAAACAAAGCGAGATTCATATATGATCCCTCAATAGATAGTGGATTTGTAGCGAGATAGCGAGCTTGCACCATGGTTGCGAAACCGAGGTTCCGGCGAACCGGGTCGAAACATGCGCACCTCATGGTGTTTGCGAAACGTAACTAGATAATAACAGGACTGCAACAAACGATTACAATTAGGCCCATCCTGTCCGCGTGTGATACACATAGGGGTCTGATGAACAACGTTGCCGCTGCGACTCCGATTGCTCTCGAGGATGCCTTCTACGATTTGCTGGCGGGTGGGGCCAAGTATCTGCTGCTTCTTTCCGCATTGGACCTGCAGCTTCCCGCGTTGTTGTCGGGCCGTGCCGTGCCGGCGGATGAGATTGTTGCCAGCCTGCAGCTCGAACCGCATCGCGGGCGGAAGTGGCTGCACGCCTTGAAGCTGACAGGCCTCATTGTGGACACGGGTTCTGGGTACTCCAACAGTCCGAACGTCGAAGCGCTGTTTGGGCCATACAGTGGAGGATGGTTCCATAACGAGTTCGTGCGGTACTTCCGGTATTCGGCTTCCCAGGAGCTGGTCGGCGTGTTGCGCGGCGGGCCGGTGGGCTACGAGGTGCGTTACCCGCCGCAGGATTGGAACGATGTCGTGCTGCTGCATGAGTGGATGCGCAACACGGCCATCTCGACCTTGTTCACGATTGAGCGCCATGTCGATTTCCGGCAGGTTTCAAAGCTGCTGGACGTTGGCGGCGGCGACGGCACGATGGCGACGATTCTGGCGACCCGATACCCCAACCTGTCGATTACGGTCTTCAACATTCCAGCGGCTGTCGCCCTGACGGAATCGCGGATTGCGGAAGCCGGTGTCACTGGGCGGGTCAATACCGTGGCGGGCGATTTTCGAACGAACGATCCCTTCCCGCAGGGTTATGACATGGTCATGTTCTCGCGCGTCATGGCGGACTGGCCTCCCGAGGTCTGCCGGAGCCTGATGCTGAAAAGCAAGGAGGCGCTGAATCCGCAAGGTAAGCTTGTCATTTGTGAGCCGTTGTCGGATCAGAACGAAGCGCTCGCCGTCGCCTGGGAGCACAGTTATATTCCTTACGATGACTTCGGTCTGTGCTGCTATAAGCCGCTCTCGATGTACGAGAAGATGCTGCGCGAGGCCGGCTTCCACATCATGGATATCGCGCCGCGGGACGCGAGCACGATTCACTGCGTCATTGTGTCGGAGCGGGACTGATTCCCTTTGCCGATCAACGGGCTCGTGATGGACCGCTGGTCCAAGAGCCGGTGCGTTCCCGGTGAGATCCAAAGCCTGGCTGAAGCTCGATCTGGTCGGCGCTTGATTACGGGCCGGCGGGTTAACAACCCGCCGCAGGCTAACAGCCTGCATCACAGCTCGGGGTTTTCGACGGGCTTACGATCCTCCACTCCTCCCATAACACCGGTGGATCAGATATAAAACCGCTTGACCCTGGCGTGGATCCCGCATAGGACGCTGTACGAAATCGTCCCTGCGGTCCTTGCAATCTGCTGCGCGTCGATCGTAATTCCGTTTTCCGTGCCCAGTAGCGTGACGGCATCGGCAACACGGATGGACGGGCAGTTCGTCACATCGATGGTGGTCAGGTCCATAGAGACCGCCCCGATGATCGAGGCGAGGCACCCATTCGCGATCACGCGTCCGCGATTCGAAAGGCGGTGCGGGATGCCGTCGGCGTATCCGGCAGCCAGAACCGCGATGCGCATGGGACGTGGTGCGTGGAACATGCCTCCGTACCCGACGGCAGCCCGTTCGGGGATGTCTTTCACCGAGACAACCGAAGCGCGCCAGGTCAGGGCCGGTTTGACATCGATGATTTTGGGCGGCGCACTCCCACGAGAAGCCTGCGACACATAGCCGTAGATTGCGTGACCTGGGCGCACCATCTTCTGCCAGCTCTTCCGGCGTCCGTATACCACGGGCGTACTGCTCGAGAGGTGTATGTACTCGGGAATGATGCCGGCCCTTTCGAGGTCGCCTCGGATGGCTTCGAAGTAGCCCATTTGCTCCTCGGTCTGCGAACCGCTGTAGTCGGCGGCCGACGCGAAGTGCGTCATCAAGCCCTCCACATGTGCGTGTGGTGTTCGATTAATTACTTCAGCAATTGTTGCGGCATCGGCGCGCGTTCCGAGACGTCCCATCCCACTGTCGACTTTCAGATGGTAAGCCGCCTTGATCCCCCGACTTGCGGCCAGCTCGTCCCAAGCCGGGATGTCTTCCAGCGCATGGATTACGGGTGTGAGGCTGTATTCCAGGAGAGTCTTGCGGTCGTCGGGGAGGAAATCGGCCATCACGAGTATGCGGGTCTGGATCCCGGCATCCCGAAGCGCAATGCCCTCCTCGACATTACTGACGGCTAACCAGCGGGCGCCATGTTCGATGACGGCTTTAGAGATTTCGATCGCTCCGTGGCGATATCCGTCCGCTTTCACCACGGGCATCACTTCGACGTTGGGTCCGACCGCGTTTCGCACCGCGTTGTAGTTTGCGGCGATCTGCTTAAGAGAGATTTCGACCCAGGAACGTAAGGCGAATGACGGCATCTGCTTCCATCGTAAGTTATCGTTGGCGAGCTGAAGCGTGACTTACCAGGAGTCTTTCGTACTGGTCGGTGACGGCGTCCCAGCTATAGCGTTCCGCGACGCGACGCATCGCGAGATTACGCAGTTGTTCCCGATCGGTTTCGGACATCGCCAGCGTCCTTCGCAAGGTTTCGCTGAGATTGGTGTGCGTAAACGGGATTCCGGCCTCGCCCGCGACCTCCGCATTCTCCGGCGTGTCTAGATACAGCACCAGCGCTCCGCGGCCCATGGCCTCGATGAGTGCCGGATGCGTTCCGCCAACCTCCGTCGCATGAATATAGGCAAAGCAATGCGAGCCGAGCTCGTGGTATCCCATCCCATAAATGGCGCCGGGAATGACTACGCGGAGGTCGGAGGTGGCTCTGACTTTGTCAAGATAAGGCTGCGCATAGGGCGCGTCGCCGATCAGCGCGAGTTTAAGATCCGTTTGGACCGCCTCAAAGGACTCCCGAACCAGCAGCGCGTTGTTTTCAGGCTCCATGCGGCTGACATAGAGAAAGTATAGGCCTTTTTCGAGGCCCAGTTGGTCGAGCACGGCGTGCGTTGCGACCTGGCCTGTCTCGGCGCCGTACGGGATGAAGGTCGTGGATTTGGAATAGCGTTGGAGATAGTATTCGCGGATCTGTTCGGCGTCTGTCACCACGGCGGAAGGGAAGACCGTCGCAAGGTGCTCGGAGATCAGATACCAGGCCTTAGCGGCCCCATTCCATTTCTTGCGCTTGCGTTCAATACCGTCGACGTTCAGGACCACCGGAATGCCCGTGATTCGCGGCCACAGGGTGAAAACTGCATTCGCGGCGTTGCAATAAAGCGCGACGTCGGCGCGGCGGAAGAGCAGGTGAATGGTCGAGAGGAACGTGTGCGCAATCGTGTCGAAGTACTTGTGACGGATGGTTGGGAGGTGGACCAGGGAAACGCCGCGATAGACCGGCTGGTCGTGTTTTTCACGGCAGTAAACGGTTACCGGATAGCCGCGCGCCGCCAGACGGGTGGACAACTCCTCGGCAAAGGTCTCGAACCCGCCGTACCGCGCGGGGATACCGCGGGTACCGAGCAGAGCGATGCGCTTGATTGGGGTTTATCCTCGCGCGGCCTTCGAGCGGGCCAGCACCCGTGCCGACGATTTCGGCTTTTGCGCCGGCAGGCTCACCGGCTCGTAATTGAACCAGCTTGCAATGTAATCGTCATCCACTCGTCTGCGCCGCATAATCTCACGGCGCTTTTCCCTCACACGTTTCCAATTCTTCGCAACGTACCAAAATGCCTTCAGCGACGATTGCTCGCGAAGCAGGCATGCCGAGATCACGATGAAATCGCGGGCCGTGATGGAAACCCAGTTCCGCCGGTACAGGTGCCCGGTCATGTTCTTGATCCGCATCAGGAACCGGTTCTTCACGGAGTGCATGTTGATCTCAGCCGGTAACGCACGCCGGTTTCCGGGCAGCACGTTGCGGACGTGGTAGCCGCGTGCGTGAGGGGTATAGATACAACGCCAACCGAGCAATTGCGATCGCCAGGCTACATCAGCGTCTTCGCGATAAACGAAGAAATCGGGATCGAAGAATTCATCGCCGATTGAGACATCCTCGATCATTTGGCGGCGGTACAGAGCCGCCGCGGCGGTGGCGCCGAAGACGTACTCGTGATTCAGATAATGCCCGTTGTCCACCTCCTGGCTGCCGCGATCAAGGTGGCGGAGCATCGGGGTGAAGTAAATACCCGTGGAATCGACGAGGGGTTTATCCGGAAGGTCGAAGCTGGCCAGAATGGTGAGAAGTTTGCCGCAAACGGTTCCAACCCTCGGCTCGATTTGACCGGCGTCAACCAGGGACTGAATGAAATTCGGAAGAAGCAGGACGTCCGGGTTCAGTGTCAGTACCCAATCACCGGTGCTCAAACGAATTGCTTGATTCTGGGCAGCGGCAAACCCGATGTTCTCGTTGTTATAAACAATCTGACACCTATCATCGAATTGCTCGAGGATGTCGACCGTTCCATCCGTCGAGGCATTATCAATGACGATTACTTCCTTGTTGGAATAGCGCTGCGCGAGGACCGACTCCAGGCACCTCTTTATAAAACGTCCGCTGTTATATGTGACGATGGTGACGGACACCCGTTCGTTATAGGACATGTAATTGGGCAAACTGTTTTATTTCGTACTGCCTGAGACTGTCCCTACTTTGCTCGCTTGTTGATAACTGCTGGCTTCGGCTGGGGTCGGAACGTGACCCGCAACAAGACACTTCACCGTGAGGCTACAGAGCCCCCCGAATACCTTGAATGGTTTTACACTCCGCCTTTGAAACATGCCGGTTAGCGCCCGGCCGGCGGCAGCGAGCAACACCGCAGCGCAGACTCCCCGGAACTCGCGCGTACGGAAGTGCTTAGATGCATACCTTAGAAGGCTACCATACCAGAACCGCTGTCGCGACTCCCAATCTAAGTGACTGATACTCTTACCACCCTGATGCCGCGCGCTGACTGACGGCAAATACCGAATTCGAGCGTTTTGACTCAGCGACAATGCTCTTTTGCAAAAATCCACATCCTCGAACCATACCGGATGGAATTGCTCGTCGAAACCACCAAGTTCTCGCCATAGCTGGCGTCGGAACATGAGAAACGCGCCGGCCGGCTGCTCGACGTCCGTTGCCTGAGTCAGGTTCATGTCCAAATAACGGTACCGTTTGTTAATGGGATTGCCCGGGACCAGCCGATTCAGGCCCAAAACCTCGAGACCGAGGGCCGCAGGAGTCGGGAGACGCCGGATCGTAAATCCCATTTGCGGGCAGCCGTCTGAGTTGGTGAGCTGGCCACAGGCAATTGCTACGCCGGGTTCGTCACATGCCGCTGCCAACGCTTCGATGGGGCTTGTTAACTCCGCATCGGGGTTCAGCAGGAGGACGTAATCCGCAGCGGAAGCCGCGACACCCTGATTCACGGCCGCGGCAAATCCACGGTTTTCTGAATTTGCGATGAGATAAACACTGGGATGACGCCGCACCACCTGCGTCGTAGAATCAGTGGACGCGTTATCGACCACAACAACCGGCACGTCGCCGCACGAGGCCAGACACCGGTCAATGGAATCCGCCGAATTCCAAGTTACGATAACGGCGCAGAGATTCCTCATGTTAGTGCGAAGTAAACACGCCAATATAGATCGTAACCGGTTTGCTGTTGGAGTTCGCGGATCTCAGCCTCACTTTCGTGGAGGATGGCGGAGATAGCGGAGTCGTGTTGACTGCGCCCGCGGACACCTCGGAAAATCCTGAGCGCGTCTATTTTTCCCGCTAGGTAAGCCAAGCCCGTCCTGTGACGCAATGCTAGCAGCCCCCACAATACCTGACTGACCAGAACCGGCCAACCAAAGCGAACAATCCAGCCCTTTGGGAAGTGTTTTGCGACCAGGAGAAGCTGATTGCGCGAAATTCGGCGCACGGTTCCTCTGTGCCAACGCCCGAGCGTGGCGCTTCCCCTGTGGCGGGCCACCGCATTCGGAACGTAGACGCCGGAATAGCCTCGAATTGCACATCGAATTCCAAAATCGACGTCTTCGAGATAGGATTCGAAAGTCTCATCTAGGGATCCCACGAGGCGAAACAGTTCGGTTCTGGCGAGTAACGCAGTAAAAGAGGCGAATCGGATGGACCGTTGGGTGTCCCACGGCGGGCCGTCGTTGCGGGCGTGGCCGCATCGCCAGGCGCAGGCGCCACGGCAAAGCGCGTCCCAGGCGCCGTCCAGTACTCCCGGGCGGTCGAATTGGAGCAACTTGCCGGAAGCAAACCAGGCGTTACAGCCCTGGGACTCTGAGAGTAACTTGTCCAGCCAATCCTCCCCGATTTCGACATCGTTATTCAGGATCACTAACCATTCCCCGGCCGCGGCGCGAACCCCTTCATTCACCGCCTTGGCAAAACCTTCATTCCGGTTGAGCCGGATGACGCGGGCCCCCAGACCTTCAGCGACCGACACCGATTCATCAGTGCTGCCGTTGTCGACGACAATAACTTCGTCGATAGGTTGTGTCTGGTTGCGAAGACACACGAGCACCGAGCGTAACAGAACGGCACCGTTCCAGTTAGGAACAATCGCCGACACACGGACCATGAGTGGCTTCTCGGGAATGGATGCGCAGGCGGGTCGCTCTCAGGATATCATTTTCCGGCATGCCTGGCGAGAGACTCCTCAACGGGTTTCACGGATGAGCGTCGCTGAAAGCGCTTCCTGACCAGGAAAGCGAGATTGTAGAAACCGTCGCGCCAGGGATTGAGTTTGATTTCCCCCAGCCGCGACGAGTACATGATGGATAACTCCGTGAATCGGATCTTGGGATTTCGAATGGCTTCGATTTTGATTTCTTCAGAAAAAGCCATGCCGTCGGATTCCAGGATCATGTCCTGGAGAATCGCGCGGCGGAAGACCCACATGCCGGATTGAGAGTCGCGGACCCATCGGAAGAATAGAATTGACGTGGCCAGCGATAGAATCCAGTTTCCGAATTTGTGTTTGAAACTCATTGCCTCCCGGTCACGAACGGGAAAACGGGAGGCATTGAGGAAATCGACTTCCAGGTGGAGGAAGGCTTCCAGTAAGTAAGAAATCGCGTCCGGTGGATAACTGTGGTCGCCGTCGAGCGTGATGATCAGGTCACCGGTTGCCGAGGCGAAGCCGCGTTTGTAACTGCGTCCGTAACCGCGTACCGGCTCTCGAATTACTTCGGCCCCCAGGGAATGGGCGACGTCGGAGGTACGGTCAGTAGAGCCGTTGTCCACCACGATGATCTGGTCGACGAATTCGGGCATGCGGCGCATGACTTGTTCGATACCTTGCTCTTCGTTGAGGCAAGGGATGATCACCGTGATGCGGTTACTCTTATACACGCGCGCGTTCCAAGTTATTATGTTTGCATGAAGTGGCTTTGGCTCGCGGGGCTACCTTTTGCGGCGGCTTTGGTCGCGTCGGTAAATCCCCAGCTCAAACAGGTTCAGACGGTCTATATACTGCCGATGGGGAGCGGAATGGATCAGTTTCTTGCGGATCAGATCACCAAGCAGGGGCTTCTTCAGGTTGTGACCGACCCCCAAAGGGCGGATGCCATTTTGACGGACCGGATTGGCGAGGCTTTCGAAGATAAGCTGCAGGAACTCTATCCGCGGCCGAAGCCTGTAGTTGAGAAGAAGAAGGATGACAGCAAGACCGATGACAAAAACACCTCAAACGTCGAGCCGCTGCCCAAGCTGACATCATCGTTCGGTGGAGGCAAAGGCACGTTCTTCCTTGTGGACCGCAAAACGCGTAATGTCGTCTGGTCGGACTATGACCGCCCGCGCGATTCCACGCCCCACCAGTTAGAGAAAACAGCCGACCGGGTAACTCAGAAGCTCAAACGCGATTTGCAGTCGAAAGAGTAGTTCCGCGCTTGCTCGCCAAAAGCGCCTGGTAGGAATCGACGAGGCGTTTTGTCATCCCTGCCATGTCATGATGAGCGACAACGAACTCGCGGGCATGGTTCGCCAGGCGAGCCGCCCGGGCAGGATCGTTAAAGAGCTCGAGAATCTTCTGCGCGAACTGTTCGGGCGTATCCGCGAGTTCGCAGACGGTGCTGTCTTCGGAAGCAAGGCCCTCGGCGCCGATTGCCGTTGAAACCACTGGTATACCGGCCGCGAAAGCCTCAAGCAGTTTAACGCGCATTCCCGAACCGCTGAGAATTGGACAAACGAAGATCGCGTATCTGCTGAGCGGTTCTCGGATGTCTTCCACGAAGCCGCGCAACTCGATGGCTTCGCCGAGGTCGGGGAGCGAGTGACGCGGCGGCGGATCGGACCCCACGACGACAAGCCGAGCTTCGGGGCATCTTTCGAGGACCCGCGGCAGGACGTGGGCTACGAACCACTCCAGGGCGATTTGATTCGGCGTATGGCGGAAACTTCCCAGGAAAAGCATCGTACGAGGTTCGCGTCCGGCAGGACGAAAATCGTAGAGTCGCGTGTCGATGCCGGCTCGAAGGTTGTCGTCCAGGCGACTGGCAAGCTGCGGTAGGAATGACGCCAGGCAGTTCTTTTGGTCGGCACTGCACACTTGAACGCGATCGAAGCGTGCGAGGACTTTCAGTTCGTAACGCAGCGCGCGCAGGTATTCGATGGTGTGCTTCACCTTTTGAATGGCGCCCCGCGCTTTCGGGATACCACGGCCGACAGACTGGAAATAGACGTCGTGTTCGAAGAGCGTGCAAGCGAGTCGGCGAAACCGCATGCCGTATTGAGCAAGAGCGTTGTACTCCAGTTGAACGATGTCGATGTTGCGTGTGTATATCTGCCGGTGAAGGAGCCAGGCAAGATCGGCGTCCGCAAACTCGCGAATGGCGAAAGGCAGGATGGACCCGAATTCCTTTGGCTTCTCGGGAAGGCGTGAGACGTATTCGACGGAGGCGGCAATTCGTTCAAGTTCGGCGTGAGGCCCGCGTTCGTAATCGTGGTCGAGGAGGATGACCAGGTGTAAGGAACTGAGGTGCGCCAGCTCGCGGGTGGTCTGGTACATGAAGACCGCGCCGCCATGCGTTGGCGGGCAGATCGGGTACGGCGAGACAAACAGCACGTTCAGCGGTTGGGAGGCGCGCAGGGTAATAAAACGATCGCGGAAATAGCCGCCGAGCGGCCTCCGGAAGGCCTCCATATCCGATACGGTGGCGAGTTGGCGTGCTCGGACGCGAGAGCGCATAGCTCCTGGCGTTTGGAAAGCGGCTCGCGCGAGGGCGGCGAGATTGGGGCGTTCGGGTGAATCGCCAAATACCAGGCTCACGCAGGCGTTGGCCCATGCAAGGGCGAAGTGACTTGTGAGCCAGCTCCAGCGGTGGATGTTCTTCCAGCAGAAGAGCAGGATGTTCTTTTGAATGACGATGTCGATCTGGGATTTCGAGAATCGTTTGCCAATTGTGCCGCGGTGTTCGTGATAGACGATGCTCCGGGGCTGGTAGAGCACCTTCCATCCTCGCTTCCAGGCCTGGTATCCGAGGTCGGTGTCCTCGAGATAGAAGGGCGCGAGGAGTTCATCAAAACCCCCGAGCTCTAGGAATTTCCGACGGTCGAAGGCGCAGGAGCCTCCGCCACCATAGAAGCAAGGGTAGAGGTCTCGAATTGCCGGATCATCACGGTGGCGGACCCGTAAGGAACCGTTTTCCCACCAACCTTGTGTCAGGCCGGTCTCCTCGCGGGTTTTTCGGGGATCGCTAAAGAAGATCTGGCAGGAAACCGCGAAGACTTCGTCGTCGCTGAAGCCGTCGACCAGCGGCTGAAGAAACCCGGGTTCTGGTCGCATGTCGTTGTTCAGGAGCACGACGATGTCATTTCGGGCCGCGCGGAAGCCGGCGTTCGAACCGCCACCAAATCCAAGGTTTTTCTTCTGGGCTAGGACACGCACCGACGGGAAGTGTTCGCGCAGGAACTCGGCACTGCCGTCGGTAGAGCCGTTCTCGACGACGATGACTTCGTTTTCGGGGTTGCCGGCAAGTGCCTGAAGGACGTGAGGCAGGTATTTTTCGAGCAGGTCGCGGGCATTCCAGGACGGAATGACCACGCTCACGGCTTTTGTGGAAGGCTGCGAATCATGAGGTGCTCGCTTGCGCTTTCCTGTGATGGCCCAGAATAGGTCCGCCAGTGCGAGGGCCATGAACGGCAGGATGATAAGGAGCGGAGAAATCAGGAGTAGCGGTAACGATATCAGGAGGCGAAGGAGAACTTTCAGGAACGTCTTCACCGGGTCTCGATCGCCGGGCCGACACCGAATTTTCGTCCCAGCTTGATCCAGCGGGACGCCTGAACGGCGCGTACCTGCGCGGCCAGGAGTTCTCGTTGTGAGTCGAGGTCCTGGGCCCAGTGCGTGCGTTCTTCAACGGTGGCTTCCGCGGCCGAGAGCAAGCGGCCGCATTCGATCAGCTCGTTGGTTCGTGCTTCCAGCTCCGCCACGTTTTGAAGGGCCCAGTTGGTCTTCTCGAGATTTGCCGCATCGAGTTCCTGAACCTTCGCTTCGTATGCGGCCATCGTCTCGGCTGCGGCGCGTTGTGCCACGGCGTGCTCGGCCTGAAGGTTATCGAGGCACTGGTTTGCCTTTTTGAGCTCGCGGTAGGACGCTTCGAGGTCGCTGTTGAGCTTCTGCGCCCACAGATTGCTTTGCTCCAGTTCCTGCTGCTGTTTACGGCAGATTTCGAGTAGCCGGCCGCGCTCGTCCTGCGTTTCTTTGAGCCAGTCGCGTGATTGCTGGAGCTGGGTTTCGAGGAGTCGAATGTGTTGCTCGCGTTCCCGGAGAAGATTGGCCGCCTTTGGGACGTAAACGAGCGAGCGCTGCTCCGGGAGGCTAGTCCGGGAACATACTGCAATGAAAAAATGGGCCTGGTCGGCGCTGCCCGCTGTGGCGTCCAGGCGCGCTTCAACGGGCCAAAAGATCTTAACGGGGTAGAAAGCGAAGCATTCGGCGCGGTTTTGGACCAGCAGCGAAACGTGTGGGAAGCGCCTGTTCAGCTCGGCCTGGAACTCGTCTGCCTCGAATTCATGCTCGTGGTATGGATTAGCGCCGGCCGCTCCCCGGGATTCGGTGTAATAACGCTTATTCGGCGTCGAGACGATCAGAATTCCGTCGGGAGTGAGTACGCGGGCACATTCATCAAGAAAGCGGCGATACTCGGCGAGGTGTTCGATCACCTCGAAGGCTACGACCAGTTCGAACGAGGAGTCGGCAAACGGCAGGGCGAGACATGAGGCGGTTTGGAATCGCACGGACGGAAGCGGATAGTTCGTTGAGGCGAATTCGATGGCTTCAACGGAGAAGTCGACGCCGATGACCGAGGCGGCATCGCGTGCGAGCTCGACGGTGCCATATCCGGTTCCACAGCCGGCGTCTAATACCCGCTTCCCGGCGGCGTACCGCCGGGCGAAGGCATAACGCGACAGGTGTTCGGCCCAGAGGTCCTCGTTGACTTGTCCGGGAATGACGCGCTCCCCAGTGAACTCGACGGGGCTGGATTCAGACAACGCCACGCTCCACTTGCGACGGGGTGAGGGACCGGTTGAGCTCCACTCGACAGGGAAGGTGAACGTGCCCGTAGATTTGCGAAGGTCCGGCCATCATTTGCAGGACGATGGCGTTATCGATCCAATCGCATGTTTTGTAGCTGTGCAAAGTGCCGTCGGCGATTGCAGGCGAGAAGGAGAATGAGCCGGGATACAGCTCCGGCAGCTCCAGGTGAAAATCGACTGTGAAGACGTCTCCTTCATGTAGCGGGGGCAGCTCGAAATCCTCGCGGGCTGTGTTCGTTCCTGCGAAATCGATGCCGAGATGATTTCGGAGCATGAAGCCAACGATGGGTAAGGCGATGCTCTCCTTCGCGCGCACGCTGATGCGGACAACGACTCGGGACGCCGGCTCGAGGACCGGGACACTCATTCCGCGCTCATCCAGAATCGCTATTCCGATCACTGCCGCGCGCCCGTCGCCGAAGCGGTGGTCTATGTTCGGGATGTGCTCGATGATTTCCGGAGGTTTGATGTTTGCAGTGGTGCGAGCGTGCGCCTCATGATGCTGGGTCGTTAGGTAGGCGGTATCTTTCTCAACCATCGCGGCCATGTATTTCGTGGTGACCTGGTCTGTTGGGCCGAGGTCGCGGATCCGGCCCGCTTCTAGCCACATAGCACGATCGCCGATCGCTTTCACGTCGCCAATGGAATGGGAGACAAAGATGATGGTGACCGCGCGCTCGCGCAACTCGTGGATCTTGCGCATACAGCGTTGGCGGAAATAGATGTCGCCTACTGCAAGAGCCTCATCGACCAGGAGAATCTCAGGGTCGACATGGATCGCCACGGCGAAGGCCAGGCGCACTGCCATGCCGCTGGAGTAGGTCTTAACCGGCTGGTTGATGAAATCGCCGATTTCAGCGAATTGTTCTATTTCCTCGAGCTTGGCGTCCATTTCGGCGCGTGAGAAGCCAAGGATCGCGCCGTTGAGATAGACGTTGTCGCGACCGCTAAATTCAGGGTTAAAGCCGGCGCCCAGTTCGAGGAGGGCAGCAACGCGACCCGTGACGGTGAGGTTGCCAGCGGTGGGCTGCAGGATTCCGGCGATGATTTGGAGCAGTGTGCTCTTTCCCGATCCATTCTCGCCTACGATACAGAACGTCTCGCCGCGGCGGATTTCGAACGTGATGTCGCGAAGGGCCCAGAAATCCTGGTGAAAGGAGGTGCGATTGAAGAGGAGTAGTTCCCGGAGGCGTGCGGAAGGCGAAGAGTAGATGGGATAGCTCTTCGACACACCTCGAAACTCGACGACGTTTGGGAGCACCTAAGACGAATCTACTGAAGAGGAAAAGTAAGTGTCAAATCCGGAAGGTATTTTGAGGAGTCAGGACGACCGCCGACACCCGCTAAATCATACGCCGATTTTCTATCTAGCGGCTAGGCGCCGCTACCCGTAGAGGCTCCACAAGGGAGGTTCACGTTCGGTTTAAGCAGTTTCGGCGCTGCAAGTCGAAGGAAGCCGGTAGTCGTCCTGAACGGTGTTCGTTGTCTATAGGACCTCCTGCAACTATCGGGTACCGTTTTTCACGTCGGTACCTACCATTAAGGTAGTCTCATAAAGCGATTTTGTCAAGGTGTTTTACCCTAGGAAATGCAGGGGTATGAAGGGGTTGACACACTATCCCAGAGGCGCATACCATTGAGAAGGAAACACTTGCCGGTGTAGCTCAGGTGGTTAGAGCGACGGTCTCATAATCCGTAGGTCGAAGGTTCGACTCCTTCCGCCGGCACCACTTCTTCTGGCTTGTACCTACCGCCAGAGCGAGGGAGATGCCTGCACATTCAGGCTATCTTGTTTGCTCCGACGATGAGATCATACAGCCGATTTAGCTCGTCCTGCGAATAGTACTCAATCTCGATTCGGCCGCGGTCATCGGATTTTTCCTGAATACGGACGCGCGTGCCCAGCACCGCTTCGAGTTCTTGGATTGCTGCTTTCAAGTTTGGATCCAGCTTCTTTTCGGTAGCTGATTCGTCGCCGGATTCTCGCTTTTCGGTAGCCTTTTGAACCATGCGTTCGACTTGGCGGACGGAATAGCCCTGCGCGGTAGTCTTGTTCGCCAGGTCGAGTTGTTGCTCCGGATCTGCCAAGCCGAGGATGGCTCGCGCGTGACCCATCGAGAGGCGGCGTTCGGCGAGAAGGATCTGGATTTCGGATGGAAGTTTGAGGAGCCGGAGGAGGTTTGTGATGGTAGTGCGGTCCTTCCCGGTGCGGCGGCCGATTTCCTCGTGGCTGAGATTCATTTCGCGTGCTAGTCGGTCCAGGGCCTGGGCAGTTTCGATGGGGTTGAGGTCCTCGCGTTGGATGTTTTCGATTAGGGCTACTTCAAGGAGGCGATCGTCGGCATAGTCCTGGACGATGACCGGGACATCAATCAGACCGGCAAGATGGGCTGCGCGAAGTCGGCGCTCGCCGGCGATCAATTCATAGCGCGCACCTTTGCGGCGAACGATCAACGGCTGGATGACGCCATTGGCTTCGATGGAGGCAGCGAGTTCCTGAATGCGTTGGGGGTCGAATACGGTACGCGGTTGGAGGGGATTGGGATCAATTTCGGAGATTGGGACGGCTGCAGCATGACCGTCGCTGGGCTGTGGCTCTGGGTGTGATGAGGTGAGCGGCTTTGTCGGCAGAAGCGCCGAAAGGCCCTTACCGAGCACTTTGCGTGGCTTGTTGTCTGGCAGCCTGTTCATTGGCCAGAATCTCCTTTGCTAGCTTTATGTAGCTTTCCGAGCCTCGGGAGCGCACATCGTAGGCGAGGATCGGTTTTCCGAAGCTTGGCGCCTCAGCCAGGCGGATGCTTCGGGGGATAACGGTCTCAAAGACCTCGTCTTCAAAAAACTCACGAAGATCGTCCGCGACCTGTCTTGCGAGGTTCGTACGGTCGTCGTACATCGTGAGCAGGACTCCCTCTATTTGTAATCCAGGTGAAAACGACTGTCGCACGCGGTCGATTGTGGCTAATAACTGCGAGACGCCCTCAAGAGCAAAAAACTCGCACTGAATGGGAATCAATACGGAATCGGCGGCGACCAACGCATTCAGGGTCAGCAAATCCAGAGCCGGCGGACAATCGATAAGGATGAAGTGATAGTCGTTGCGAATAGTTTCGAGCTTCCGCCGAAGTTGATGCTCTCTGGAATCGGTCTCAACGAGCTCCAGGTTTGCAGCCACGAGGTTCTGGTCCGAAGGTACGAGGTTAAGGCCGTCGAAGTCAGTTTTCATCACGGCACCGGCAAGATCTTGGGCACCGAGCAGCACATCATAGATGGTTCGGTGGCCTTGGTTCTTGATGACTCCAAGTCCGGTGGTCGCGTTGCCCTGAGGATCCGAATCGATGACAAGGATTGAAAGATCGTTGGCGGCCAGGGACGCGGCCAGATTAATAGCGGTGGTGGTCTTGCCCACTCCGCCTTTTTGGTTGGCAATGGCGATTACTTTTCCCAATGTCGGGGACTCCAACTCAAGAAAGTAACATGGAGACATGTTTCACGTGAAACGAGTCCTTACTGTTCCACGTGGAACGATCCGAAAACACAGAGGTTATTGTCGCTCCAGGGTATTGAGTGACATGATATCCAATCGACCGGAACGCCAGTATCGATATCAATGAAGTCCGATCTACTCAAAAGCAGGCCAATCTGGACAGCTACCTCTGGCAGGAGCCCGACAACCTCAGCCGGTCGCACAGCTCTTGAGATTATAGAATCAAAGCCACGGGAAAGTTGCTCCACGCGCCGATCAATCACCGCAAGGTTGGGGATTTCCCGGGTGCTTTCCCTCAGAAAGACGGCCTTCCGCTGGTGGGATTCAATAAGAGTGACGCTCCACTCCGGATGCAAAATCGCGGTGGGCACACCTGGAAAGCCGGCACCTGAGCCAATGTCAGCTACCATCGGGCCGAATTCTGGCATCCTTGCCGCAAAGAACAGCGATTCACAGTAATGCCGAAGGACAATCTCCTCGGGCGAGCGGATCGCGCTAAGATTGATGCGCTCGTTCCAAAGCATTAGGAGCCGGAAGTGATCGTAGAGCAGGTCAATCTGGCTTGGCGATACGAGCAAGTAATTGCCGAGATGCTGCAAGAGCCGCCCAGCGAACCACGTGCGATCAGTTTCGGCTGCCAAGGCTCAAATATACGTCCAAAACTGCGATAGCCGCAGGAGTGACTCCGGGAATGCGCGATGCCTGCCCAAGAGTCTCCGGCCGAACGCGATTCAGCTTCTGCTTGATTTCCGTCGATAGACCAGGAATGGGATCGAATTGAAATTCGGAAGGAATACGCCGCCGCTCCGAACCGCGGAGCCTTTCGATCTGGCGTTCCTGTTGAGCTATGTAACCGGAATACTTCGCTTCGGTCTCGACGGTAGTGAGAACACCGTGCAAGGGACTTTCTCCGGATTGCGCTATCAGCCAAGCTCCGAGCGCATCAATACGGGCCTCAGGGCGTTTGAGCCACTGCGATAATGCCGGACGGTCGTCTTGGGCGGCGACCAAGCCGGGGAATCTTTGCGGGTCAATACGGGTCCGGTCCAGCAACTCCTGTAACCTGGCCTTTTGCTTCTGCTTTCGGAGGAAAAGGTTCCAGCGATCATCGGAAACGAGCCCAGCCTTTCGGCCCAAGGGGGTCAAGCGTTCATCAGCGTTGTCAATGCGCAGGTGCAGCCGGAACTCCGCACGGGATGTAAACATCCGATAGGGCTCGTCGGCCCCCTTGCTGATAAGGTCGTCAATCAAAATGCCGGTATATCCTTCGGTGCGTCCGACTACCATAGGCTCCATGCGCTTCAACTCGGATGCAGCGTTCATCCCCGCCACCAAACCCTGGCACCCCGCCTCTTCATAACCGGAGGTGCCGTTGATTTGACCGGCCAGGAACAGCCCACGAATCTTCTTCACCTGTAAACTGTGGTCCAATTCCCGAGGGTCGATGGCATCGTACTCAATCGCGTAGCCCGGCCGTATCATCTCGGCGTCTTCGAGCCCTGGAACTGATGCCAACATTGCAGTCTGGACGTCGATCGGCATGCTCGTCGACATCCCGTTCACATAGACTTCGTAGGTATCCAGGCCCTCCGGCTCGAGAAATAGCTGGTGGCGCGGCTTGTCGGGGAATTTGACGACCTTATCTTCAATGGAAGGGCAGTACCGGGGACCAACACCCTCGATTTGACCGCTAAAGAGCGGGGAACGCGAGATGCTATCCCGGAGAATCTGCAACGTCAAATCAGACGTGTACGCTATATGACATTTGATCTGTTCACGATCGATCTTTTCCGTGAGGAACGAGAACGGCGTCGGAACCGCGTCACCTAGTTGCGGTTCGAAGCGCGACCACTCAATCGTGCGACCGTCCAGGCGAGGCGGAGTGCCGGTTTTCAGACGGGTCCAGGCCAACCCGAGCGTCCGAAGCTGGTCTCCCAGAAGGTTTGAAGGGGCTTCCCCGTTTCTACCGCAGCTATACTTCATTTCGCCCACATGCGCCAGGCCGTTCAAGAAGGTACCAGTGGTAATAATCACCGCTTCGCATTGAATTGACCGGCCGTCTCGCAGAGTCACACCTGTCACCCGGTTCTCTGCGATCGTCAATTGTGCCACTTCAGCCTGTAGAATTCTGAGGTTCGGCTCCTGCTCGAGAACTTCACGCATTTTGATGCGGTATTGCTTCTTGTCGCACTGTGCCCGGGGAGACCAGACGGCCGGCCCGCGGCTGGTATTCAACAGCCGAAACTGAATGCCGACAGCGTCTGTCACTTCGCCCATCACGCCGCCAAGCGCGTCAATTTCGCGGACCAAATGGCCCTTCGCAATACCTCCGACGGCGGGATTACAGGACATCTGGGCGATGAGGTCAAGATTCATGGTGATCATCGCGGTACGAAGGCCCATGCGAGCACATGCGCGCGCCGCCTCGCATCCCGCATGCCCTGCCCCTACCACCACGATGTCGTATTTCGATGATTTGACCACTTCCTCTATTCTAGTAATACGGAGCCAAAGTTCTGAAAATTCTCATCATCGGGTCTGGCGGCCGCGAGCACGCGCTCGCATGGAAGCTCGCACAGAACCGCGACGTCACCCTATACGCGGCGCCCGGCAATCCCGGAATCGCACAGGTTGCGACGTGTGTGCCGCTTGCCGAAAAAATTCGAGCCGACCTGACAATCGTTGGCCCGGAGGCGCCGCTGGCCGACGGAATTGTGGACCGGTTCCGGTCCGCGGGTCTTGCGATCGTGGGTCCGACAGCCGCAGCCGCGCGCCTGGAAAGCAGTAAAGCCTTCGCCAAAGATCTCATGCAGCGGACCGGAATTCCCACTGCACGCCACGCCACCGCCGCAAGCCAGCAACAGGCCCTCGATGCCCTGAAGCGCTTTTCCCTTCCTGTCGTGATCAAAGCGGACGGCCTAGCCACAGGCAAAGGAGTGATCATCGCGCAAACGGAAGACGAAGCGACTCGCGCGGTCTTACAACTCCTGACTCCCGATGCCCAAGTCGTGATCGAAGAGTTCCTTGTTGGCGAGGAAGCCAGCTTTATCGTCCTCACCGACGGAACGAACGTGCTTCCCCTCGAGCCTTCGCAGGATCATAAAGCGGTCAATGACGGGGATACCGGACCGAACACCGGTGGTATGGGGGCGTATAGCGACGGTCGAATTCTCAGTGAAGCTCAGAAACGGGAAGTCTTGGATCGAGTAATCCACCCCATGATCCAGCGTATGCGAGACGAGGGTAATCCCTTTACTGGCTTCCTCTACGCCGGGCTTATGATGACCGGCGATGGGCCGAAGGTGCTCGAGTTCAATGCGCGCCTCGGGGATCCCGAAACCCAGGCACTGATGCATCGCATGAGTTCGGACTTTGTCGCGCCGCTCGAGGCCGCGGCCCACTCGCGGTTAACCAACTCAGAACTCGAGTGGCGCCCGGAACCGTCCGTTTGTGTGGTGATAGCATCGGCGGGCTATCCGGCAACACCGCGTACCGGAGATGTCATTACAGGCCTTGACGAAGCCGCCGTGGCAGATTCAGTCGTCTTTCAGGCTGGAACAAAAATCTATAAGAATGTTTTAGAGACATCCGGGGGGCGCGTCCTCGGAGTAACGGCTCGCGGCCCCGACCTGTCGTCGGCGATTCAAAATACCTACAAAGCCGTCGAGCACATCCGTTTCGACGGCATGCACTATCGGCGGGATATCGGTCGCAAAGGTTTGACACGCTGGTAAGATCGATGTAGCGGGGACGTAGCTCAGATGGATAGAGCGGTCGCCTCCTAAGCGACAGGTCGGCAGTTCGAATCTGCCCGTCCCTACCACCTCGCTAGTTACACTGATTCCATGGCAGCACGAATCTCCCGTCGCGAACTCGCTCTTGCGGCAGCGGCTGGCGCGGCCGCGGTCAAAGGTGCCCGAGCCCAGAAAGACGCCGATGCCAAACTGGACACGGCCGAGTTCGATCCCGTCGCATGGACCATGCACCGATACGAGTCGGCTCCGATGCGGCTCACCTTCAACGCCAAAACCCGCAAGGAAGCCGAAGCCTGGCAGCAACAGTTGCGGGCCAAGGTCACAGAGTTGATTGGAGGTTTCCCGGACACGCGATCGCCACTACGCGCGCAAACCCTCGAGGTGCGCGAGTTTCCGGCCTACAAGCGGGAAAAGTTCATTTTTGAAAGCCGGCCCGGAGTCGGCGTCATGGCGTATCTGATCACGCCGCTCAAAGCCAGCGGACCTTTGCCTGTTGCCGTTTGCATTCCCGGACACGGCCGTGGCGTAGACGATGCCGTGGGCATCGACGAACGCGGTCAGGATATTTCCGAGCCCACCGGCTACGAACACGGCTTTCCATTGCAAGCCGCATCGCACGGAGTTGCCGCCGTCGCGATCGAGCCGATGGCCTTCGGATGCCGGCGCGATGCCATCACCGCGAAGAAAGGTAAGGGGACGACCGCGTGCCAGCCAACTGCCGGATCAGCGTTGCTCTTTGGCGAGACCATGATCGCCTGGCGCATTTACGATGTGATGCGGACTATCGACTGGATCGAGACACGTCCTGAGCTGAATGCAAAACAGGTCGGCTGCATGGGCATATCGGGTGGCGGTACCTGCACACTCTTCGCCGCCGCACTCGATTCACGAATCAAGGCCGCCCTGGTCAGCGGATACCTGAACACTTTCCGCGCCAGCATCATGAGCATGTCGCACTGCATCGACAATTACGTTCCCGGCATTCTCAATTAGTGCGAGCAATACGATGTCGCGGGACTCATCGCTCCGCGAGCGCTCTTTTCCGAGGGAGGCGACCGGGATCCGATCTTCCCGGTCGCCGCCACGCGCGAAAGCTTCGCACACGTCCGCAAAGTCTATGAGGTGTTCGGCGCGACAGACAACGTGCAGCAGGAAATCTTCAGTGGCGTGCATGAGTTCCATGGCGCCAAAGGACTTCCCTTCCTCGCCGCGAAACTGAAAGCCTGATCAGAGGCTTCGAAGGTGGAAGCCGCCGTCGACGTTGATCACCTGGCCAGTTGAATAGTCGAGCAAGCCGTCAGCAATGGCTCGCACAACTGAGGCGACGTCTCGCGGTTCGCCCATGCGCGGCTGCGGCAGTAATCCCGCGGCGATTCGCTCATCGTAAGATTTCTCAACGGCTGAAATCATGTCAGTGCGAATGATGCCTGGCCGAATTTCAAACACCTGCACGTTATGTCGCGCGAGCCGTTGCGCATATAAAGCTACGCTCATGCTCAATCCGGCTTTCGAAATGCAGTAATCCGCTCGATTCACGGAAGCAGTGTAACTGGAGATCGAGGTGACGAAGACGATTCGGCCGTGCCCCTGCTCCACCATCCATCGAGCCGCGGCTTGCGTGAGGAAATGCGGTCCCTTCAAATTGGTGGTGATAAGCTCGTCGAAGCTCGCCTCGCCAGCTTCGAGTATGTCCCGCCGCTCTCGGGGCGCGACGCCGGCATTGTTCACAAGCAGATCCAGCCGTCCGTACCGTTCCCGCACATGTTCCAACAATGCAGCGCGATCGGAGGACGATGAAATATCACTCTGCACCACATCCGCGCCCGATTCCGCTCGCAAGGATTCCGCGGCATCACGCCGCCCACGGTAGGTCGCGACCACGACATGCGTACGCGCGAGCTCGACCGCAACCCCGCGCCCGATCCCGCGGCTTCCGCCCGTGATTACCGCAACCCCTTTACTTGATGGCTGCAAGCTCGGAATCAATCGCCTTCGCAACTTCTTCGAAGGTGAACGTTTCGATGAACGGTTGGCCATTCACCAGGATTGTGGGAGTATGAGCGACTCCGCGAGCGACGCCCTCCTGATAATCGCTCTCGATGTCCGCAGCTAACTTTGAGTCTTCGAGCGCAGCCATCAAGCTGGGCTCGTCGATATGATGCTCCTTCGCCCAACGAACGAACGTCGGGATCGCATTCTCGGCACTGATGTCCGCCTGATGCCCCATGACGTACCGCCGAAACTCGACCGCGAGTTCCGGACTCTGCAGCTGGAGGAATCGCGCTGCTATAGAGGCCCGTCGGGCCCACGCATGTTTCGCAAGCGGAAAATCGTGATGCTCGAAAGCCACCTTCGAGGCGTATCTGGGCAAAAGCTTCTCGTCCATCATGTGCCGAAAATCGGCGCAGTCCGGACACTGAAGATCTTCGTAAATCACCACGCGGACCATGCTGTCCGCCTTTCCTTCAATCAAGTGCTGGTTCGCAGCGAAACCTGCCATCGCGCAGACAAGCGCCAATACAGGCGCGAGTTTCATCCTCTTAACGGTTGCTGCAGTGTGAAAGTGAGCCGGGTCTCGGCCGGAATCCGAACGCGCTGGCCCTTGGTCATAACCTGCGTGCCCGTCCCTACCGCAGCCCCGGAAGTGGCGCCGATCGCCGCGCCTTTGCCGCCGCCGGCCAAGGCGCCAATAATTGCGCCGAGCGCGGTGGCCCCGCCAATCACCTTCGCACTGCGAGCACCACGGGAGCCGCTTTGCTGCGAAACCTCGGACGTATTGATGTCCACCATCCGGCCATTAATCTGAACCTGAGTAAGGTCCAACGTCAAAACCGTTTTGCCCTCAATCTTGCCCGACTGTTGATCTTCTACCAATTTCGCGATCACGTCGGCGCCGCGCGGAATCACCGTGTCGCCGTTAGGCCCGATTACCGGCTCGTCGATACTCGCTTTATATGTCTGTCCCAAACGATCCATCTGCGAATCGACCGGATCGATCAAACGGACCACCAGTGCGGTTCCGGCCGGAATTTCGAGTCCTGCATTTGCAGCGGCTTGCTGGGCCATCCGCTCCTGACGCTCCTGGCGCCGAACAAGGCCGTCCTGAGAGGGTGGAGGCGTGTCATACGTACGGGCAGCCGGCGCATTGCCGCCGCCGAACTGAATCATGGACACCTCATCGATCGAATAAGTATCGATGCGGTCTCCCACGGCGATCTTTACCTGCCTGGCATCTCCCCCGAGATAGGTGCCCTGTATTACGCCGCCGTTCTTGAGCGTGAGCGTGTCGGCACTGCAAAAAATTGCCAACGATAGAAAGGCTGCTCCGAAACGCAAGACCATAAATGCCTCCTCACCAATTTTAACCTACGTGGTGCGTCGGACCGCGCGTAACGACCCCTGTTTAATGCCCGTAATTACCGCTCCGGCAATGGTCTTCCCGCGGCCCACAGCCTTTTCGTATGCCAGCCGCCGCTCTTCTTCTGTGTAACCGTACCCGATGCGATAGTAACGTTCAATCGACATCCCGACCACGCGGGTTCCGGCATATGCGATGGCCGCCTTGGGAAGCAAACCACCCCCGAGGGGAATCTTTCCCACCAGTTCCCGGGCGATCGCCCGCCATCCGAAAGCGCCGGCGAAAATCGATGCGATCTCCGCCTTCTGTTCCCGGTATCCAATTGGCCGGTCGCTCGCTGCCGCCAGGAAAAACGCCATACGGAACTGATTTGCGGTGAGAACCACCGTGTCCGAAGCGAACTCGCCTACAGCCCACGGCAACGATATGAGAGGTACGACATCAGGTATCGCGGTTGCGAGGGAAAACAGAGCATTCTCCCTCGAGATCTTTGCGATGATCCAGCGAACCACGGGATCGCGAAACGGGTATACGTTGCGGGCGAGAATCAATGAGAGATCCTGCCGGCGCGTGATGATTTCGCGGATCATCCGATCCAGATATGCCGGTGAGAACGAGAACGCATACGGCGGCCGGCTGAGCTCGGGAGCATAAATATCGAGGTCGTGGCTCTGCCCGTTGGCGGCGCGAACGAACACCCCGTTTAGCTCCAGGCGTTTTGCCTCCGAAACCCGCTTCGGGAGGAAGAACTCCTCCATCTGTCGAAACGACCCTTCACTTGAGGCGTGCAGGCCGATCCGCAGGGGACGTTCCACCTGGTCGCGAATGTCTTGAGGATTGAGATTTGAAATAGCCTGTTTGAGGCTTGCGAAGAAATTGAGGGCCATGGATCACATCCGGAACATTACCTGGAGGTTCGACTGCCAACCCGCGCCCACTCCGATCCGTTCCACGGGAACGGCCGGAGAGAAATAGCGCAGAATACGCTCATTGCTCGGGTGGAAATCAAGGGCCGGCGCGATTAACATGATACGCGGCGCCTCCTGTCGTAATTGTATTCCGGGGAAGTAACCCGCCGGGCCGAACTCCTCGCGGGCCAAATGCCACTTCACTCGCATCCAGTAGTCCAGAGCTTGCAAAGGCAGGTGTATATCCTCCGAAGCTTTTAACTCCAGCACCGCCAGGCGGCCCGAACGATCGCACGCCAGCAGGTCAATGATGCCCCTGTCGCCGCCTGCGAATGTGGGAGCCTGCTCATAAAGAGGAGTCGGCAGGAGACTGGCGTCGATGGTTTCCAGGTCAGCCCTCACTTGCGATTCGAGCCACAGCTCCCGTCCACGGAGGAACAGAGGGCTGTCCCGCTCCAGCGAGTTCGTCGATCGTAAGCGAGCCAACTCTTCCGCAAGCCGTTTGATTTCCGCAAGGTTGGATGCGTTCGCCACCCTATTCGTTTCCAAACCGTAAAGGAGGCTGTCCCCGGCCGTGCGGGCGAATTCGAGGCCGTGCACCCGTAGGCTGAGAACGCCTATACCCCGCTCCACCATTTCTACCCCCGGCAGGACCCGCACGAAATCCAGCAGTTCGTCGGAGACCGATGGTACCGGGCGTTGCACCCGTTCCAAGCGAGTATCGAGGTTTCCATAGTCACTCAGGTCGAGCGACGTCTCAAAACCGTCTTCGGTGTACGCGAAGACCCGAAACTCGGCGAGGCTGGCATCCAAACACCCCATGCGGAGGCATGTGGTCTTTTCGGCGCCGGCCGGCAGCAGAAGAATCAGTCCGCGAACAACCGACTTCCGTTCGCGACGGCGCAGATGATCGAGCCAGATCAAGCCGAAGCTCAACACCCCGTCGATTTGCAGGCAATCTGACGATGCGCCGATCGCAGCCCACGCGGAAGCACCGTCCCGCAGGAGTGCGCGCGGATATGCGGGCGACAAGCTGTCTTGAAGATTGGCCTCGGTGCTGAGTTCGGCAATCCTGTAACTCGGAAACTGACGTCGGAGAAAGCGGCGGAAGTGCTCGCGGAACCCGAGCCGGGCAGTCCGCAGACGCATGCTCGTTTGGCCCTGCGCTTCATCGACGAGGGAAACCGTGCCGAATTTCTTATCGAAGCGTTCAAAATGCAAATCGAGCCGGCCGCGGCTTTCGGAAGAAATACCGGAAATGCGCCGGACGAGGTTTCGACGCTCATCCCACGCCTGGAGTAACAGCACGTTGCCCTTTGTCTCCAGCGCATAATTGTTGGGAACGAGCGGGATGGATTCCTCGCCCGGTTCAAAGACGACGGGTTTCTTTGCGGCTCCCAGAAAGCGATCTATAGCGTCACGGATCTCGTCGGGTCCGCGCCGCGAACCGCCCTTAGGAACGGCGGGTGTCATGCACCTCTCTTATCATGGTATCGTCTGTGCTCTCCCAAAGATTAGAGGCCGTTCAAAAACGAATCACGCGGGCTGCCGAGCGTTGCGGCCGCGATCCCGCCGCCATCACGCTAATTGCGGTGACGAAAAAGTTCCCCGCAAGCGTGATCCGTGAGGCGTACGACCTGGGACTGCGTGAGTTCGGCGAGAATTACGTGCAGGAATTCGAGGGCAAGCATGGCGAGGTCGCGGACTTGAACGGAGCGCGCTTTCACCTGATCGGCCACCTGCAGTCTAATAAAACCCGTAAAGCCGCCGAGCTCTTTCAGGTCATCCAGACGGTAGACACCGTAAAACTGGCTCGCCGGCTCGATGCCGAAGGCAAGCCGCTGGGCGTGATGCTCGAAGTGAAGCTCTCAGAAGAGGAGTCGAAGGTGGGCGCTCCCCCCGAAATCCTTACCGAACTCATTTCGGGTGTTCGCGCGTGCCCGAACCTCACGCTGCTCGGATTGATGACCATGCCCCCCTGGTCCGACGATCCGGAGCAGACGCGTCCTTACTTCCGGCGGCTCCGCGAACTCGCACAGGCACATGGCCTCGCGCACTTGTCCATGGGCATGTCGCACGACCTGGAAGCCGCTATTGAAGAAGGGGCAACGAGCATTCGCATTGGAACGGCGCTCTTCGGGCCACGCCGTAAAGAATGAAGCTGGGTTTCTTTTCGCCGCTGCCTCCGGCGCCGACGGGCGTTGCCGATTACTCAGCCGCTCTACTGCCGGCGCTAAAACGCATGGGAGCCCCGCCCGCCGACATCAACCTTTACCATCTGGGCAACAATCAACTGCACCGCGACATTTACGAACGCGCTCTCCGCGAACCAGGCGTTGTGGTTCTGCACGACGCCCTGCTGCAACATTTCTTCCTGGGTTCATTGACAGAGCAGGAGTACGTCGAGGAGTTCAAATACAACTACGGTGCATGGAGCGAGAGCCATGCACGTTCCTTGTGGCGCGCGCGGGCTAGAAGCGGGTCGGATGCAGCTTATTTCCGCTATCCGATGTTGAAACGGATCGCTGAAGTGTCGCGCGCCATTATCGTTCACAATCCGGGCGCTGCCGAGGTCGTCCGTGCTCACGCTCCCAACGCGGTGATTTACGAAATTCCACACCTGTTTATACCGCCCGATGCACCACCCGCGTATGAAGTGGAGCGCTTGCGCGCGCGTCTCAGACTGAGCGGTTCGACGTTCCTCCTTGCTGTATTCGGCCATCTTCGGGAATCCAAGCGAATCACCACGGTGCTTCGGGCGTTCGAACGCGTTCGACAAGACTGCGACATCCAACTCCTTCTGGCAGGCGATTTCGCATCCCGCGACCTGGAACGCTCGCTCACAATCGGATCTGGAATTCTTCGTGTTCCCTACCTGCCCGACGCAGATTTCTGGTTGTACGCGTCTGCCGTCGACGCTTGTATCAATCTTCGTTACCCATCCGCCGGCGAGACGTCCGGTATTGCGATTCGTCTGATGGGTATGGGCAAAGCGATTGTGCTCACCGAGGGCTTAGAAATCTCCCGCTTTCCACGCGGTTCGTGCATACCAATACCCCCAGGGCTGGCGGAAGAAGAGATGCTAGCCGACTGCATGTATTGGCTCGCGACGCATCCCTACGACGCACAGGAAATCGGCCGCCGGGCTGAACAACACATAGGTACGGAGCATTCCATCGACCAAGTTGCGAAGTTATATTGGCGGACACTGGAAACAGCCTGCTATCATGATAGAAAGCCCGTTGGTTTAACTGACCGGTCGTAACGAGGATGTAATAATGCCCCGCCGTTTGTGGGTGTGTGCCGGAATTTGTCTTTTTGTTGTTGAGGCGTCCGCCACGCCCGTACAGAGCCTATTGCATCAGCGGGTATCCATGCGCGATGGTGTGCGCCTGGACACCAACGTCTTCCACCCGGCGGGCGTAGGTCGTTTTCCCACCATTCTTATCCGAACACCCTATGGCAAGGGTCCTGATCTCGTACCCGCATATAACGCCTTTATTGACCGCGGATACGCCATCGTGATCCAGGATGTCCGCGGACGTTACGGATCAGAAGGCACGTTCGATCCGCTGGAGCAGGAAGGCCCCGACGGCTACGATACCTTAAATTGGGTTGCCCGCCAGCCGTGGTCCGACGGCAATATCGGCATGATGGGCGGGTCGTATATTGGAATTGCGCAGTGGAAAGTCGCCGTCCTGGGTAACCCGCACCTCAAGGCGATCTTCCCGGTTGTCTCCGGTTACGACGATTACCTCGACCGTTTTTATTCCACCGGCGGTGCAACCAAGCTGGGGCACCGGCTGGGGTGGCTCTCCGAGAATATGGCGCTACCGGGCCTGCAGCGGCCGCACTTCGGCGACTATATCAACCACCTGCCGCTTCGCACTGCGGACCAGGCCGCGACCGGTCACACGCTCGACGTCTATCAGAAGATTCTGAACCATCCGACGTACGATGCGTTTTGGAAGAGCCTCAGTGTAAAGGAAAAGCTCGATCGCATGCATGTGCCGGTCTTCGCTATCGGCGGCTGGTACGACAACTACGCGCAAAGCGACCTGGAAGCTTTCGCCGCCCTCGACCGCATACCCGGCCATCCGGAACATCACGTCCTTATCGGACCATGGCCGCACAACATGTCCATTAAGTTCTCCAGTGAGGACTTTGGAACCGATTCTTCGGCGCCGATTCGCACCTATCAACTCGCCTGGTTCGACCACTGGCTCAAAGGACGCCCGGAGTCGCTGCCGCAGGCCTCGCCGGAATCCTGGCACCAGGCCAACTCGGCGGTGGACGCTGCGCCGGTGCACATCTTCGTAATGGGCGTGAATCACTGGCGGGACGAGCGCGAGTGGCCGCCGTCGCGCGTGAAGTACACGCCGATGTATCTCAAGGGCAAGGGGCAGGCGAACACTGCCGAAGGCGACGGTGAGCTCGACTGGCGCTCGCACCACAGCGACCAGCCCGATCACTTCACTTACGATCCGCGGCATCCCGCGCCAACACTCGGCGGTTCGGTGTGCTGCAACCCGAAGGATTTTCCGTGGGGTCCGTTCGACCAACGAGCAGTGGAAACGCGGCAGGACGTGCTTGTCTATACCAGCTCCGCGCTGAAACACAATCTTGAAGTCACCGGACCAGTAAAGGTGGTGCTCTATGTCTCGACCGACGCGCCCGACACGGACTTCACCGCGAAACTGATCGATGTCTTCCCGAACGGCTCGGCTGTCAACCTGACCGACGGGTTGCTGCGCATGCGATACCGGAACGGGATTGACAAGGTCGCGCCTCCGGTCCAATCCGCCGAAACCTATGCGCTGACCATCGATGCGGGCGTGACAAGCAATGTGTTTCTTCCGGGGCATCGCATCCGGGTGGAGATTTCAAGCAGCAATTTCCCGCGCTTCGACCGAAATCCCAACACGGGACGTCCCGTAGCGGACGAAGTGAGTCTGCGCAAGGCTGAACAGATCGTGTATCACGGGCACCAGTTCCCCTCGCATGTGCTGCTGCCGATAGTTCCGGAATTGACTTCGACATCGGCTACGCGCTACGGTACCAAGAGGAGTCTCACACTAACGGCGCGGTAGCCAAGTGGTAAGGCCAAGGTCTGCAAAACCTTTATTCGTCGGTTCGATTCCGACCCGCGCCTCCATTCTCTATCTCCTTCAAGAATAAGCAACTAGCGCATCCTGCGCATTGCCCTGTACACGATTTGGTACAGAGAATCGGGGAGAGAGGTTCCGTGCTAACGATTTACCGGCGCCACCGGCCAGCCTGCCCACATGCCGACGATCGCATTTCGAAGAGGTGACGTCGCGAAAATCGTCTGAGACGTACAGGCTCGCATTCACGATGTGAAGCAGCATCTCCCTACCTGTGTCGACATAATTCGAAGGTAGTGCCGTAAATCTTGACGAGGTCAGTGAGAGAAACGGACGGCTGCAAAGGATTCGTGCCATTCTTGCTGCTCAACCTAACGTCAATCCCGTCGCTCGATATCGCCGTAATGGGACTCTCAATCCGCGCTGAGTGGTCCGCGACAAGCCCATGATTTCCATTAACGTTGCGCCAGACTACTATGTCGCCAGGCTGGGCATGATGCACATTGCCCACGAGGTACCATTCATCTCTGAGAACAGCCTGAAGATCCGCCCCGGAAAAAACTGTATATCCGAAGTTGGTGTGAGTCCCCAGAGAGTGCCCATGACAAAAGTATTGCCGATCCGGGAGTGCATTCGGAACAGGAACCCAGACATTTACCTCTGTTCCCAGGTTAGTACGAGCGCGGCGTGCGAACCCTGGGGCGCTATTCGCATTGCACGGTACGGGATTCATACCGGGCCCTAGTGGTAGAAGCTGTTGCATAAATTCTCTTATTTTACAATTTCAATCTGTCGCCTGGGTGCTGCCGCCGCAAACGAATATTAGAGATCCGAATCGAGGTCGGGCCGCTCGTTGACCGCGTACCCCTTCGGGTACTTGGTCACCCGGCGATCATAGCGGCGTGGCATCACTCGCCGCGTTGGCGGGAACACCGCGGTTACTCGGTATAAGACAAGATATACAACTCGATCTGGCTTCGGCAGAAACCGCGATACCTTCCTCGATAGAAATCAATCCGCCAAACTCATTGGAGGTTTTGGCTCGAACGCGCTGCTAGCCACTCGGGCAACGACGCGGCGCCTGAGTGGTATGCCAGCGCTTATTCCAATTCCTGACGATCGAACCGACGGTGTCGTACCGATCGGTTTTGGCCCGCCGTGCGAGGATGGCCAAATCTGCGCGATCGCCGGGATGGCCAGGTTTCCTTGTGCTGGCCCGACTCCAGCGAGCGGCGGCCTAATGATGGACAAAGACTCAACATCGAGGATCGTCCCTTCTTTTCCCACATGGCAGCGGAGTGCGCCCGCCCAACAGTGTGCGCCGGCACGACCGGCACCGGCCCCAGTCTTACGACAGGCCGTTGACATAGATCTTGCTCGTGCGTGCACGGAACGCGGCATCATCGAAAAGAAAGCTCTCGAACTCGTCGCGAATCGCAAACCGAACCAGGACATTGTTGCGCAAATTCGAATTCGGGGAGTACATGGTCCGCAACTCAAAAATCCCGATCAACAACCCACCCGGCTTTTATATTCGCCTCATTCAGGGCAACACGAGCATACCCGAGACGTTCGAGACGGCCGCGAAGCGGAAGCTTCGCGAAGAACGCGAGCGTCGAGAACGCGACCGTGACCGTGCCCAAGAGAATCGACGAATCCTCGAAGACGATTACGACTCGTATTGCTATCGCGAGATCGATCGTTACGTTGCGGAAAACCCTGAGGCCTATAAGGCCATTATGAATGCAAAGTGGCGTGACAACCGCGAGCGGTTCCCCACGTTCTCACCTGAGATGATCACGAGTATGGCGAATAGTGAAGCCCGCCGCGAAGAACGCAGGCAGTTGCCCCTCGTTAACATAGAGGAGTTTGCATTGCATCGTGAGCAGGGGAGTGTCGTGCCGCATCAATCAGCCACGACGTCGTCAGAAGTGGACGAGAACGCCGCACTTCCCTTTTTGGCGAAGAACCCGACGCAACTAGTGTAGTGCGTTGTAAATAGTAACGTTTATCAACGCGTGTCCGCCTCTACAATGAGAGGACAACGAATGCGCGCAGCCCCGCCCATTGTTTTGGATTCCGAGCAGCGAGGATTGTTAGAACAGCAGGCCCGAGCGAGATCCCTTCCGGCGCGGCAGGTGGAACGCGCACGCATTGTTCTACGCGCCGCAGAGGGAATGCAGAACAAAGAGATCGCCTCGGAATTGGGCATCACCCCGGAAAAAGTGGCACGTTGGCGGGAGCGCTTTTTAACCGACGGCATTGCCGGTTTAAAGAAGGACGCGCCCCGACCAGGACGTCCGCACACCGTCTCGGCGGGGAAGGTAAAAGAGATCGTCGACAAAACGACTCAGCAAAGGCCACCTCATGCCACGCACTGGAGTACGCGTACCATGGCCGCTGCTGTCGGCGTCAGTGAGGCCACCGTCCGGCGCATCTGGCACGCACACGGCCTGAAACCTCATCTGGTGCGGGCATTCAAACTCAGTAATGATCCTCAATTTGCCGAGAAACTGGAAGCGATTGTGGGCCTGTATCTTAACCCGCCCGAACACGCCATGGTGCTCTGCCTGGATGAAAAGAGCCAGATCCAGGCGCTCGATCGGACGCAACCGGGTCTGCCCTTAAAGAAGGGCCGTTGTGGAACCATGACACACGACTACAAACGCAACGGCACGGCCACGCTATTCGCCGCCCTGAACACGCTCGACGGCACTGTCATTACTATGTGCGACGACCGACATCGGCATCAGCAATGGTTGAAATTCCTGCGCGTCATTGACGACATCATGCCGCCCGACAGGAAACTGCACCTGATTGCTGACAACTATGCTACGCATAAGCATCCCAAGGTCCAACGATGGTTAAAACGACACCCGCGCATCCACATGCACTTTACGCCCACCAGCAGTTCCTGGTTGAACATGGTGGAGCGCTTCTTCCGGGATCTAACCGAGAAGCGCATACGACGTGGCGTCTTCCGCGATGTCGAGGAACTTATTATGGCAATACTCGAATATACTGACCATCACAACGAAGCACCCAAGTCATTTATCTGGACAGCGAAAGCGAGCGACATTCTGGAGAAGGTCAAGCGTGCCAGGACCACCCTGCATAATCGTCATTCTGCATGACGCACTACACTAGGGGCGATAATATTACCGATGAAACATACGCGACGGACGTCAAGCCAGTCACGGCTTCACTGTCGTCGGATGCCATCCCACCGCAGCCCGTCATAATCGAGATCGAAGCTCTTGATGAGTATCAAGGGGAAAGCAAAGATCCAGGCTTCCCGGCGGCCGCATAACGGACATTCGGGTCTCGACTTTTCACTCGACGATGCAAGGGTTCTGTGTGAGAATCGGGCATGAGCGCCAAATTCAATCGTCTGCCGTTAGCGGCACGGCACGCGATCAACGTGGCGCAGTCTGAAGAAGCAAGCTACTCCAGCCGAGCACGAGTTCTGCCGCTGTCTCGCTTTGCTCGATCTTCCCTATCGGTTCCAGCAGGGATTCTACAAACCATACTATCGCATCGTCGATTTTTTTCTGCCCGAACACAACCTCATCGTGGAGATCGACGGACCTTATCGCGATGCCGGGGAACGATCGTCGCAAAGACGTGTGGTTCGAACGGAAGCGGGGGATCACGATCATCCGCTTGACGAACGAGCAAGTCTTCGTCGGCGACTTCACTGTACACGATTTGTGCAAGCAAACCGCCGAACCGGCGCCGCGGGCTGAACCCGCGGATAATGAAATTTGTAAGTTGAAGCGAGCCATAGGCTTAGGCGCATTCGGTTCCGACCCCGCCTCCAGAGTTTATCTCGCTTACCGCTGAGAATCACCACGCCGCCTCTTTAGAGCGACTCTGATAACCTTTGAAGATCCGTGACCGATAATCAGTGGGCGCGCATCGAAAGCTGCTATACCTCGCTGAGCGAACTGCCTCCGGGCGAGTGGACCGCTGCCCTTGCCGCGATTGACGACCGGGAGGTCCGCGACGAAGTGGCGGCATTACTCAGCCGCCCGGACACCGCGCCAACGCTGGCGAATATTGTCTCGGCGATGGCGGGAGCCGCCGGCGCAGAGGCCGCCACGCAACGGTTCGGACCCTATCGTGTCACCGGAACCATCGGCCAGGGTGGCATGGGAGCCGTTTATGCGGCGGTTCGCGACGATCAGGTTTACGAAAAGCAGGTAGCGATCAAAGTCCTGCATCTTGGGCTCGACACCGACTCCGCCAAGGAACGCTTTCGTCAGGAACGCCAGATTCTGGCCGGGCTCGAGCACCCCTATATTGCGCGCATGCTCGACGGCGGCGAGACTCCGACCGGGGTCTCCTATATCGTCATGGAGCACGTCGACGGCGAGAACATTGCTTCATACTGTAAGCGCAGCGACCTCAGCCGCGACGAGCGCCTGCGACTATTCCTAAAGGTCTGCGAAGCGGTTCAGTTCGCGCATCAAAACCTGATCGTGCACCGCGATCTCAAGCCCGGCAACATAATGGTTACGAACGACGGGACGCCGAAGCTGCTCGATTTCGGCATTGCAAAGCTCATCGATCCATCGAGCGACCGTACCGCAACCAAAGTCCAAGCCTTGACGCCAAATTATGCGAGCCCGGAACAGGTTCGTGGTCTCTCCATTTCTACCGCGAGCGATGTGTACTCGTTGGGTGTCGTGTTGTACGAACTGCTTACAGGCCGTTTACCCTACCAGATTCCTACTCTCACACCGCTCGACATTGACCGCGCGGTTTGCGAAACACAGCCTGATGCTCCGGAAATATCGAGCGACCTCGACAAAATTATCCTGATGGCGCTCCGCAAGGAGGCGTCACGCCGGTACGGTTCCGTAGAGCAGTTTGCGCAGGATATCGAGCGCTTTCTGGATCACCGGCCGGTCACAGCGCAAGCCGATACGGCTTGGTATCGGACTGCCAAATTTGTACGCCGGAATTGGGTTGCGTTGCTGTCCGGGACGATTGCCGCGTTGGGCCTATGCATTGGTGCGGGCATAGCGATCTACCAGGCGCGCATCGCGCAACACCGGTTCAACGATGTCAGGAAGCTGGCGAACACGTTCCTTTTCGATTTCGAGGAGAAGATACGGGACCTGCCGGGTTCCACGGCGGCGCGCCAAATGGTGGTGAGCACAGGTCTGACCTATCTGGATAGTCTCGCGCGCGATGCAGGACGTGACAAGGGCCTGCAAGAAGAGCTCGCGCACGCCTATGAGAGAGTCGGAGACGTACAGGGCCGCGACGACAGCTTTGAAGACTTGAAGGGAGCCGCCGCCAGCTATGACAAATCAATCGCGTTGAGCGAGGCACTCGCCAAGAAGAATCCGCGAGATGCTACGATACTGCGGGCGCTGGCGGCCACATACGCCCGGCTTTCCCGCATCAAGAGCGCTCAGCTCGATCGGCCAGGAGCAAAGGAAAACGCTCGCCAGTGCATCGCCAGCTTAGAAGGTGCAGGCCGGCTACAGCCTGACGCCGGAGATCTAATGCCGTTAGGAAGTTGTTATCAAGCCATGGCGACGGCGCAATTGGGTATGGACGATGTTGCGGGAGCGGTGGACTCTACCCGGCACCTGCTCGATACACGGCAGGAAATGGCAAAGTCGAATCCAACACCCGACCGTTTGCTCCGTGTAGCGATCTCTTTGGACCTTTACGCCGATGCGCTCTACCAGAGGGGCGATCTTTCCGGGGCGTTAAAAAGCTACACAGAGGCGCAGCAAATCGTGGAGCGGCTGGTGCGAGAGAATCCTATTTCAACCGGCTTTAGGAACGTCCTCGCGGAAATCGATGAGTCCATCGGAACTTTCTATTTTGATTGGTTCGAAGATCCGGAGGCCTGCGTGGCCTGGCATGTAAAGGCAATCGATGTACAGCACAAGATTTCCGTGTCGGACCCTGCGAATCAGTACTCGCAATCTCAGGAGGCGGTCTGGGTTAGCAACTTCGCACGCTGCTTCATCGAAACGAACCCACGGGAGGCTTTAGCGCAAAACGAGCGGGCAATTGGGCTGGCGGAACCACTCCTGCAAGCGACACCCGACAGTCGTCGCGAGCGCTTGCGGAAGAGTATTAGTCTCGCCCAGTTAGCGCAGGCGGCGAGCCGGCTTGGACAGAAAGAGAAAGCGCTACGTGCCATTCACGAAGCCGTTGCCATGCAGGTACACGACCGAGGCGTCACCCCATCCGATGGGCGCCAACGGCGCGGGCTGGCCGGTTACTTCCGAGATCAAGCGGAAGTTGAGTTCCGTTTGGGAAACTACCAGGCCGCCATAGACAGCTATAAGGAGGCGCAGCGCCTGTTTGAAAGCGGTTCCAGCATGTCTCCGTTCCTGGATGCCTATGAAGATCTGGGAGATCTTTACCGCTCGGCGGGTAAGGCCTACGGCGCGCTGTCCAAAGATTCACGAACTCCGGCGAGCGTCCGCGCCGGTTATGCACAGGAATCGCTTGCCCTTTGGCGAAAGTCGCTGGAAGTGTGGAAGCGGTGGCCGTCAGTCGGGGTAAAGAACGCGTTTGTCGACAAACGGACGGCTGAAGCGATGCGCGCTGTTGCCGGTGCCGGCCGGCAATGAAAGACGGTGGATGCTGCAACCAGAACTTGATCTTCCGATATACTCCAAGAGCATGCCCCTACGCGCAATTCTCTTCGTCTTCTTGCTGTCTACATCGCTTGCATTTGCACAACTCGATTCGAATTCAGTTACCGTCACTGCAAGCCGGACCGTTGTCTTACAACCCGACGAGGTGATCTTTGCCGTCTACGTCGGAGCGCCCTTAAGCGCGACATTGGACGACGTCGTCAGTGCGCTCTCCGGTTCCGGCATCACAGCGGCGAATTTCGCCGGCCTCACGACGCCGCAATTCTCGTTCGTGCCCTCCCAGCCGCAAACCACTCTGCAGTGGGCATTCGCTCTGACCGCGCCGTTCGCAAAGATGAAGGATACGATCTCGACTCTGAACGCGCTTCAAAAGAGTATCGGCCAAAACGACAGCGGTCTTACTCTCCAGTTTCAAATCCAGGGCGCACAGGTTTCTCAACAGTTGGCGCAAATGCAGAACTGCCCACAAGCCGACTTAATCGCGGATGCCCGCAATCAGGCGGCGAAGCTCGCCGCGGCGGCTGGGCTCAGCATTGGAAATATCCTTGCGATTTCGGCCGGGACCTCGTCGACAGTCGGAAACGTTCTACCTGCGATCAGCCTGAGTTCCTTCATTTCCGGTTCCACCCTGAACCTGTCACCGGGTTGCAGCGTAATCGTCAAGTTCGCTTTGCAGGGGAATTGAAGCATGCGGAGTTTACGTTTCGCAGCGATCTTTGTAGCGGCTACTGCCCTCGCGGCGGGGCAGTCCGGCAGCAATAGCCTGACAGTCACGGCATCGCGTCAGATTTATAGCTCGCCAAGTTCCAACCAGTTGCAAATCGCCATCAACCTCACATCTCCCCTGACTGCCGGCTTAGACGATGTCGTGTCGGCTCTACCAGGAGTGGGTGTTAATGCCACGAATCTCACTGGCGTTACCGGGACGAGCGTCGTTCCGACAAATCCCGCGAGCAGTGCCTATTTGCAGTGGACCTTTACCTTGCAGGTCGAACTTGCGAAAGCTATGGATCTCATCTCCACCCTCACGACGCTTCAACAAACATTCAGCCAAGCCAATAACGGATGGACTTTGAGCTTTACCGTCGGAACAGCCATCACACCCGCTTCCGGGTGCCCCCTGACGGACCTGGTGTCGGATGCGGAAAGCAGGGCGAAGGACGTGGCAGCAGCCGGTGGCTTCACTCTCGGAAAGATTCTGGCATTATCAAACGCCCTGCCTGGTACTGCGGGCCTCTATGTACCGGGTGTTTCAAGCCGTGTCACGGCCGTGCTTTCAGCGACCAACTACATCGCGAGTTCAGTGGCGTGTTCGGTTGCGGTCAAATTCGAGCTGCTGCAGTGATTGCGAAAAAGGAGCACCCATGCGTTCTCTTCTTCTCTTGTGCGCATTCAGTGGTCTGACATGGTCTGCGGACCTGACGGTCGGCACTGCGACCGCACATTCGGGACAGAAAGCCACCGGCTTCATTCAGGTGTCAGCGGGGTCGGACGCGGCCGCGAACATCCCTGTCGTCGTCGTGAATGGGGCGAAAACCGGACCCACCGTGGCTCTGATCGCCGGCGCGCATGGCACCGAATACGCATCTATCATTGCCCTGGAAAAACTGGCTCAGTCCGCCGACCCCGCGCATCTTTCCGGCAGTCTCATCATCGTTCCGCTCCTCAATCTCGCTTCGTTTGCCCAGAAAGTTCCCCACCTCAACCCGATCGACGGCAAGAACATGAACCGTTTCTATCCCGGCAAAGCCGACGGAACGCAAACCGAACGGGCTTCGTGGGCCATCACGAAGCAGGTGATCGAGAAATGCGACTACCTGGTCGACTATCACGGCGGCGACCTCGATGAGAACATGCGTAAGTACGCGTATTGGGCGAACACGGGCAAAGCAGACCTCGACGCAACCAACCGCGGCATGGTCCTCGCCTTCGGCCTCGACCACATCATCATCCAGAACTTCAATCCCGAAACGAATCCCCTGCGTCCGGGCGCGCCCGTCACGATCACTCGTTACGCTTCAAGTATCGGCAAGCCGGCAATCGCGGTGGAAGCAGGACACGCCGGCACGACACAAGTCGAAGACATCGAAGCTCTCGTCGGGGGCACGTACAACGTGCTGCGTCATCTGAAGATGTGGCCAGGCGCAGTCACGCCCATCGAGCATCCGCTCTGGATTCCGCATTACACCGTGCTTACGAGTGAGAAGGAGGGCGTCTTCTACTCGCTGGTGGGTCCTGAGGCTTACGTACAGCAGGGCATGACGATCGGCTATGTGACGGACTACTTCGGGAATCGCATCTGGGATGCGACGGCCCCGGTCTCCGGAGTGATCCTGTACATCTGCTCCGTCCCGTCCATGAAAAAAGGCGACAACGTGGCATATATCGGCGAAGTCACGGACGCGAGGCACTAGCCTTCTGAAGCGCCTGCCTTACGCGGATCCTCATCATCTGCACCTCGATTTGTTCCGCTTGCGCGTAATCCTCTTGCAAGCGCAGCACCTCGCGGTAGCCCTGCAGTAATGGCAGAAGCCGAGGGTTGTCCGCACCCCAGTCGCTTTCGAGCCGCGGAATCGCACGGCCGTACAGTGGAGTCGCCTCCTTCACACGGTGCTCCCTCCGATACACCTCGGCCAGGTTGGTTGCTGTCGTCGCGGCGTCAAGCGAGGCGCCTTCCCCCGACTTCTCGTAAGCAGCCAGCGACATCGAGAACAGGCGCTCGGCGTCCGGGTCTTTGTGCTGTGCAAATGCGAGCGATGCCAGGTTGTTGAGATCCGTCGCAACTTTAGGATGCGCCGGTCCAAGCCGCTCCTCGTCAATCCGCAAGGCGCGCTCATACAGCCGGGATGCCTCCGAGAATTTATGCTCCTCTTTCAGAACCCCGGCGAGATTCGTTAACCCCGACGCCAACTCAGGGTGATTGGGACCTAAGGCTTGCTCCCAAATCCCGATAGCCTCCTCAAAAATTGCCTGGGACTCCTTCCATTTCCGTCTGGCATGCATGATCAGCCCCAGGTTGTTTAACGCTACGGCGTACTTGGGATGCTGTTTACCCAAACCGGCCCCGAGAACCGCCACCGCCTTTCGATTCAAGACCTCCGCCTCGTCGAGTTTCCCCTGGCGGCGGCACAAGGTCGCGAGATTGTTCAACGATTCGCCAATAGACGGATGCGTAGGTTCGAACAACCGCTGCCGCAAACCCAACGCTTTCCGATTGTATGTCTCAGCGTCAGAGTAGAGACCCTGCGACCCGAGCACGGAAGCGATCGCATCCAGGTCGGCCGCAGTCTCAATCTCATTTTTTGCCGCGGCACTCTGATGGCGCTCTAACGCTCGGCGTGCAGTCCGCTCCGCCAGGGCGAATTTGCCCTCGCCGTCATAAACTAACGCCAGGTTCCTTAGAACACTAGCTGCCTCGGAATCCTCGCTGGCGCCTCTGGATTCTCGAATCTGTAAGGCGCGCCGAAAGAGCGGCTCCGCGTCTGCGTATTTGGCCTGTGCGCGATAGAGCGATGCAAGATTCAAAAGCGCAGACGCGAGTTCCAATGGTTCCAACTCTGTCGGACCGCCGATTCTGTCCCATACTTCAATGGCGCGATGCAACAGAGGCTCCGCAGCGGCATAATCGCCTTGCGAAATCCGCACGGCCGCGAGATTATTGACAACAACCGCGACTTCCGGACTGTCAGCCCCGAGCAGGCGTTCGCGAATGGCCAACGCCTCACCGAAAGTCTTGGCCGCGTCCGCGTAGCGCCCCAGTTTCTGGTAAACCACCGCGACCTCGTTGGCCGCTGCCGCGGTTTGAAGTTCATTCGCCGCGTGCGCGACAAGTGCGCCGGCGAGCCCCACAATAAAAAGACCCCTGACCGCCATACTGCTGATTCTGACGACAGGTCACAAAATACGTAAGTATGAAAACTAGGCCTTACCGTAAGGCGGAATCATCGGCGCGAAATTATTGAGTCCGATGCGTGCGAGGATACATCCAAATTGGTCGTTCGATCGCAGCAGGTCATAAGCAGGATGCACGCCCAGTGAAGCTAGGGACGGTTCGTGCCGCTCGCATCCTTGCCACAGGTACTCAAGGGCCTTTTTTGTCTCACCCAGGCCAAGAAAAGTGAGCGCGAAACATGTCGACGGGATATATCGCCGCTTCGCCATCTCCTGCAATTCTTTCAGAACGGAGCGCGCTTCTTCGTGGCGTTGGGCCATGCCGTAGGTATGTCCCAGCGCTCCGAGTACGGTCGGCAAGTTTCCGGTCAGCGAACGCGCTTTTAGCAGCATCGCGACAGCCCGGTCGTACTCGCCCATCAGCATGTACACACGCCCGAGCGATCCATATGCCTTGGAGAAAGTGGGATCCATGTCGAGCAGTTCCGAATACTGCTCGGCGGCGCTTTCATAATCCTTTTGAAACATGGAGATCATCGCTTTGCCCTCCAGGATGATTCCCGAGAGCGGGTCGAGGTCGTGGGCGATTTCAATTTCGCGGACTGCCTCATCCATGCGTCCCTGCAGCGCGAGGCAATCGGCCGAGTACCAATGGTGTGCGGTCGCGTAGCCTTGATTCAGTTCAATGGCACGCTGGAAGCACGTTTCGGCCTCACGCCAATTCCATTCGTAGGGGCCCCGGATCAGTCCCAGAGAAGTGTGCGCCGAGGCTGAATTGGAGTCGAGTTCGAGCGCCTTCAACACCGCCTCCCGTGCGCGCGCAATTCCAACAGCGGGCTCGATGCCGCCGACGTCCCCCATCACGCTATACGCGTCGGCCAGTCCGGTGTAAGCCCGCACGCATGTCGGATCGAGGGCGAGGGCATCCTCGAAACAGCGGATGGCCTTCTTCAATTCATCCACCGAACGCTTGTTCCAGTGGAAACGTCCCTTGAGACACAGGTTGTAACACTTCAAATCTGTCGTCCCGCGCTTCACAATCGATCTGTCCGCGGGCGGAATCAGTTTTGGTGAGAGCCGCGCCACGATATTGCGAGCGATCTCTTCCTCGATGAAGAACAGATCATTGGCCGGACGATCGTAGGCCTCGGACCATTGATACTGGCCAGTCCCTGTATCGATCAATTGCGCCGTGATTCTCAAGCGCTCCGCCGTACGCCGTACGCTTCCCCGCAGAACGAAGCTGACCTTAAGCTGCTCGCGGATTCCGTAGAGGTCCTCCTGCCGGCCCTTGAGCTGCGCGGCCGATGTCCATGCCACCACGCGCAGTCCGTCCACCTTGGTGAGCGCGTGAATAATCTCTTCCGTCAACCCGTCAGCGAAATACTCGTTTCGATTTCCCTCGCCAAGATCGGTAAAGGGCAGCACCGCGACATTCCGCTCCGGAGATTCGACCGGATCGGCGGGCGCGGGGCCGCGCGTTCGAAATACCGGTGAGTACGAGCCCTTGGGAAACTCGATGAGGACTTCATCCTCGCGTCCTTCGTTCTCGTAATATGCCGCCAACTTCGCTCGCAGCCGCCTCGCTTCAACTCGCACAATCGGGTCGACACGTGGATCGTACGATGGGTCGCGATCGAAAATATCCACTCCAACGGTGTATTCCTTCAGTCGCCCGCTGTTGCCCTGCAGCACGTAGTCCACTGCGTAACGCAGGAATCGGCACATGCGCTCGGAGTTGGCGAAAGCGCGGCCCGATGCGATTCTGTCCACCTGGTTTCGAATTAATTCTGGTGCCGGCACGGAAGTAGCTGCTGCCAATCGGCGATGGGGATACGCTTAGTGTAACGCTACTGCTGTATTCTTAAGTGAGCATGAGCGCCGTCTTTGGCCAGCAGGATCGGCTCTCCATGCGGCTCCTGAAGGACCCGCCTGGTGTCGTCAATGCGCCGGCCCGCCCGAATCCAGGGATCGTAATTCACGTCGGTCCCTCAGTGCAAATTTCCTGCGAGCGGGGCGGCCATCGTCATCGCGGGCTTAGCGTTCATGGGGATGTCGATATCGTTCCCGCCGGCACTCCGAGCCGTTGGGAAATGAAATCGGCCGACATGGCCCTTCTTTTGAGCCTTCCGTCTGGGTTGTTGCGCAAAGTGGCCGAAGATGCCGACCTCGACCCCACCCGCGTCGAACTCGTCAACCGCTTCCAGATTCGCGACCGGCAGATCGAGCACATCGCTTGGGCGTTGAAGGCCGAAATGGACGCACAGTACGCCAACGGATCGCTTTACCTGGATAGCCTGGCCGCGGCGCTTGCGGTGCATCTGTTGAACCATCACTCTTCTCACGCCCATGCTTCCGCGGGTCTGAAGAGTGCACTGTCCGGACACCGGTTGAGGGAAGTCCTCTCATACATTGAGGACAACCTGACGCACGATTTGTCGCTGAAGGACATTGCCGCCGTCGCCGGTTTGAGCGTGTCGCACTGCAAGACGGCGTTCCGGAACTCGGTTGGGCAGCCAATTCATCAGTATGTGATTCAACGCCGCGTCGAACGCGCCCGCGCTCTTCTCAACGACGGTTCGCATTCGATTCGCGATGTCGCGCAGCTCACCGGCTTTGCGCATCAAAGCCACCTCGCCCTGCACATGCGGCGGTTATTGGGAGTCTCGCCGAAAACAATTCTGCGAGGATAACGCCGCCGTCCGGATCTGTTCGAGCCGGTCCGAACATGAGCGACTCGTGGCGGCCTTTTGCCATAAGGTGAAGGAATGCGTTTCGTAGTATTGTTGGTCCTCGCCGCTTCTCCGGGTCTTTGCGGCGACTGGAGCCCCCGCCTGGCCGCCGGATATCTGGACGCCCGTGAGAAATCGTGGTTTGAATGGCCGGTTACGAAGGCGGCCGGCGGGCCCTGCGTTTCCTGCCACACCAACCTGACGTATCTCCTCGCGAGGCCCTCGTTGCGGAAGGCTCTCGGCGAAAGTGAGCCTGGCGTCTATGAGCGTGGTCTGCTCGATGCGCTTCGGGCGCGAGTCGACCGAACCGACGGCACCAGGTTGCTCCCGGCGTTCTCGAAAGAACCGCATGCATCTGAGGCGCTGGGCGTGGAGGCCATCTTCGCGGCCCTTTTCCTGCCGGACTCGAAGGCCGCCTTCGACCGTCTGTGGTCCTTGCAAATCCAGGATGGACCCTCCAAAGGCGCCTGGAAATGGTTCAGCCTGGAGCTCGATCCCTGGGAAATGCCCGATTCTGTGTTCTACGGCGCAACCCTGGCTGCGCTGGCGGTGAGCAACGCACCAGCCGGAAACCGCGACCAGCCACACGTCGATGCTCTCATTTCATACGTGCGCCGCACCGAGGAATCGCAGCCGTTGCATAATCGCCTGATGCTGCTGTGGGCATCGGCAAAACTGCCGACGCTGCTGCCCGAGAAAACACGCAGCGCGATTATCGACGAAGCTCTTTCGAAACGGCAGGAAGACGGCGGGTGGACTATGGAATCACTCGGACCGTGGAAGGAGCACGCGCAAGCTCCGGCCGCGGCGGGCAGCAATGCCTATGCCACCGCCCTCGCGGCCTTCGCTCTCGAGGAAGCCGGCGTTCCGGCTGCCAGGGTCTCCAAATCGCTGAACTGGCTGAAAGTCCACCAAAACCCCGATTCAGGCAATTGGACCGCAATATCGATGAACAAACGCTATGCAGCCGATTCGATGATGGTGGGATTCATGAACGACGCGGCAACCGCCTTCGCGTCGCTGGCGCTAGTCAACGCCAGGTAGGGCCGGTGACTCCGATATGGCGCAGGCGGTTTCGCCTGTGCATTCTCGGTGAAGCAGGTTCCACCAGCCGTTGGAGCTCACCAAAAAACGCGCAGGCGAAAGCGCCTGCGCCACCAGGCTGAAGGCCTACCCCAAATCCGGTCAGGCCTCGAACTTCCACGTGCCTCCGACCATCGTGCGTTCAACCGGGATCGTAACCAGCGTTGACGGATCTTCCTGGAGCGGATCGCGCCCCAACACGACCAGATCGGCCAGTTTGCCGGCCTCGATCGAGCCCTTCAGCTTTTCCTCAAACGACGCGTATGCGCCATGAACCGTAGCCACGCGAAGTGCTTCGGTAACCTTGATGCGCTGTTTCGGGCCCCAAACATGGCCCTTCACGTCGGTCCGTGTCACGCTCGACTGCAGGAACATCATGGGTTCGAACGGGCCGGGTGGATAGTCTGACGACATTGTGGCGGGAATGCCGGCGTCCAGGAAGCTGCGTAACGCGAACATCGAGTTTAGCCGCTCCTCGCCATACTCCTTCATCTTTTCGCCGTGATAGTAGACGTAGCTCGAGAACGGTGTCGGAATGACGCCTTGAGCCTTGATGCGGCGGACCAGGTCGTCGTTGATGACCGTGCAGTGCTCAATTCGGAACCGCGGATCGCGTCGCGGGACTGCACGCTGCAGGCGCTCATAAACGCGCAGCACGATGTCGATGGCGATATCACCGTTCGCATGCGTGCCGATTTGCCAGCCGGCGGTATAGGCGGGCAGCGCATCGTGATAGAGTTGCTCCTCGTCTTTGACCAGGATGCCGAAGTCGTTCGGCCGCCCTACATAAGCCTGTGAAACACGAGCGTCGCGCTCTGAAATCGATCCGTCGCAGACCATCTTCATGGCGCCCACACGAACCCATTCGTTTCCCAAACCGGTGTGAACGCCGGAAGGAAGCATGCGGCCGATCAGTGCCTGGCTGATGAACCCGTAGACGCGGACGCTAAGGTCGCCGGATTCGTAGGCATCCTGGTAAGCGGTCAGGTCTTCGGGCGATCCCTGGGGATCGTTGACCGACGTGATGCCGCTCTTCGCGATCATCTTCGTGATCAGCTTCACGCCTTCGCGGCGGTCGGCGCGCGTGGCGTTGGTATGGATCTTCGATCGGAAGACAGCATTTGCGGTCTCCATCGCCCTTCCGGTGAGCTTTCCATCGGCGCCGCGCTCAAATTTGCCGCCCGGCGGGTCCGGCGTTTTGTCGTTTACATCGGCGATGTTGAGCGCCCGCGAGTTGACCCAGGAGGTGTGGCCGCCGCGATGGTTGATAAACACGGGATGATTAGGCGCCGCGGCATCGAGGTCGGCAACCCGCAACGGCCGCCCGTCCTCCGTCTTCGTGTCGTCGTACATGAAGCCGACCACCCAGTTGCCGGGAGGGGTCTTGGCGGCACGCTCACGAATGGCGGCCTGAATCGCGGCAATCGAGCGGAGGTCGCAGTTGACTTCCTTCAGGTGCCGCAGACCCGAGGAGGCGGTGTGGAGGTGGGCGTCGATGAACCCCGGGTACACGGTACGGCCGCCCAGGTCGATCTTCTTTACGCCCGGCCACGACAGGTTGCCAACTTCGTTGTTCGTGCCGACCGCAAGAAAGCGCCCGCCGGCAATGGCAACGGCCTCCGCTTCAGGATTGGCCGGATCCATCGTGTGAATGTTGCCATTCACCAGGATGGTATCCGGCTTGATTGTTGCTCCTCGCAGCGCCGCAGCGCCCAGGAGGCCTGCAAACTGCCGGCGAGTGCAGCTCATGAGGTTTATCAGGCCATTACTTTCAGGAAGGCGGCCTTGAACTTCTCCATTTCTTCCTTGGTCCCCACGGTCACGCGGACGTAAGTGGGCATGGAAGGCCACACGCGTCCAATGTACACCTTCTCACGTCGCATGGCTTGGATGATCTCGCCACCCGGCCGTTTCACGTCCACCATGAACTTATTACTGACCGACGGCACGTATGTGAAGCGGTGCTTATCCAGGAACTCCAGCGTGTTTTCGCGGACATCGCGGATGTACTTGCTGCGCTCCGGCACGACAGTCTTCGATTTGAGGCTGGCGGTTGCGCCCACCATCGCGGTGATCGGAAGCGCCCCGGCGCTATAGTCGCTGAATCGCTTCAGCAGGTCCGGACGGGCCAATGCCGCGCCGGCGCGGAGTCCCGCCATACCGTAGATCTTCGAGAACGTCCTCAGAACGATGATGTCCTTGCCGGCCGCTACCAGGTCTGCGGTGCGCGGCGCGTCGGTGAAGTGGATATACGCTTCGTCAACGAGCAGAATGCTTCCCGCGGGCTTGTTGGCCAGCAGCCATTCGATGTCGGATCTCGATGTCAGCGTACCCGTGGGATTGTTCGGATTGCACAGGTAGATGATGCCGGCATTCGGGTCCGCCTGCGCCATTGCTTTGACGTCGTGCGCATACGTCTTCGTGAGAGGAACATTGACCACCTTCGCGCCGATGAATTGCGCCGCTTTGACTGGAGCTTCATAGCCGGGATCCGCCGTCACCAGGCTCTTCCGTGGCGAGGCGAACGCGATCACCGCGAGGTGCAGCGGAAGGCTCGATCCGGCAAATGCGAGTACATGATCGACCGGCAAGCTCTCACTTTCAGCGAGCGTCTGCTGCATGGTATCGGTCAATTCGTACTGATAGCGTCCGCCTTTAGCCACGACGCTGTGAATTGCGTCCACGGCATCGGAACAAGGTCCAAGCGGGTTCTCATTGGCATCGATCTTGACGGCGTCGGGAGGCACGCCTCCCGAGACTTTAGAGAATTGCGCCAGCGCGGATTCGTTATAGAAAGGAAGAGCGGCGCCTGCGGAAAGGAGTGCGGCAATACGTCCGAATTTGCGCCGTGAAAAACCACGTTGGAGAAGCTCGCGCTTCTCGTTCTCACAAAGGTTAAATCGTTGCAACGGATCTACCTCCACGTAGTGAGAGTATACACCGGTTGTTACCTTGCGCGATCACGCCAGTATAGACCCCTGGAATGACTGCGAACATCTGGAAAGACCTTCAATACACGCTGCGCGTGCTCCGGCTCAAGCCCGCCTTCACCCTGGCTGCAATTGCAGTGCTTGCGTTGGGGATCGGCGCGAATACGGCGATGTTCACGGTCATTAATGCGACGCTATTGCAGCCGCTGCCGTACGCTGATCCCAGCCGGCTCGTGAACTTGTACGAGAGCAGGGTGCTAGGGGACTCCGTCTACAACGTGGTGTCGCCGCCGAACTTCTCGGATTGGAAGAGCCAGGCTAAGAGCTTCACTCAAATGGCAGCCTACGGCGATGCAAGTTTCGGGTTATCCGGGAATGACGGCCGGCTTCCCGAACGGATTCGCGGCGTCATTTGCACGTACAACCTGTTCTCGACGCTCGGCGTCCAGCCCGCCTTGGGTCGCGCGTTTCTGCCGGAAGAAGATGCGCCTACCGCGACTCGCGTGCTCATCATCAGCCACGGCTTGTGGCAGCGGCATTTCGGCGGAAGCGCTGGTATTATCGGGCAGCTCGTCAGACTCGATGGCGAGAACTATACCGTGGTCGGAGTCATGCCGGCGTGGTTCCAGTTTCCCGATAGCAAGATGCAAGCTTGGGCCCCGTTCTATCGTCAGGTGCCGCCGCAGCAACTGCAGTCTCGCGGCAATCACCGCATGCAGGTCGTCGCCAGGCTCCGTCCAGGGGTGAGCGTCGAACAGGCGAAGGCGGAACTGGACGGTATCGCCAAGCGAATCTACCGCGAACATCCGAACGATTTGACCGGGAAAGATGCCAACGTCGTCTTGATGAAGGAGCGCACGGTCGCCGGCGTGAGGACGATGCTACTGGTGTTATTGGGAGCGGTCGGGCTGGTTCTGCTGATCGCGTGTGTGAACGTCACAAACCTGTTTCTGGCTCGCGCCGTAGGCCGCAGACGTGAGGCGGCCATTCGCATTGCCCTCGGCGCTTCCCGAAGCCGCCTGGTTCGCCAGTTTCTGATGGAGAGCGTCGTGATAGCACTGGCTGGAGGAGCGGCTGGCGTGTTTCTCGCCGCGAGCGGAACCACTCTGCTGACTCGGATGGCATCCAACCTTCCCCGCTCAGAGGCGATTCATGTGGATGGCTGGGTGCTGCTTTTCACGGTTGCGGTGTCGCTTCTGACAGGAGTGTTCTCGGGACTGGCGCCGGCTTTCTCAACATCGAACGACAGCCTAGCGGCCGAGATTCACGAAGGCGGCCGCGCGAATACCGGCGGAAAGGGAACAAACCGGTTACGGGAAACCCTGGTGGCCGGCGAGGTGGCCTTGTCGCTCATGCTCTTGATCGGCGCCGGTCTGTTGCTGAAGAGCTTTGAACGACTGCGCACGGTTGATCCCGGCTTTTCCGCGCCTCGCGCCCTGACAATGGGCCTTTCGCTTCCCAAAGCCCAATACCCGGATGCGGCCCAGCGGGTCGCGTTTTGGGAGTCGCTCGTCTCGAGGGTGAAGGCTTTGCCGGGGGTGGAAGCGGCCGGCATCGCTTCGACTCTGCCGCTCAACGGCCACTTCAGCGATAACACATTCGATATCGTCGGACGGCCGCCGTTGCCCCCGGGTCAATACCTGGATGCTTTGTTCCGTGGCGCCGACCCCGGCTATTTCCAGGCGATGGGAATCCCGCTCAAGCGTGGACGCGTCTTCACGGCTTCCGACAGGCTCGGTAACGCGAAGAAAATCGTCATCAGCGAATCGATGGCAAAGCAGTTTTTTCGTGGCGAGGACCCTATCGGACAGAAGATACGGAATGGCTCCATTTACGAGATTGTCGGCGTTGTTGGGGACGTGCGAATCGGACTCGCCAACGAAATGGAGCCCACCATGTACGTGCCGATACTCGAAGGCATTTTCTCGTTCGGATCGCTGGTGGTACGCACCAGCACCGATCCCGATTCCTTAGCCCTGCCCATCGAGAGAGAAATCGGACGTTTGAATGCCGATCTGCCGGTTTCGGATGTACTCAATACTGACGAGATCGTTTCCACGGCAGGGAAATCGACCCGGTTTGCCGTAACCCTGCTGATGGTGTTCGCTGGCATCGCCGCGATTCTGGCGGCGGTCGGCCTATATGGAGTGCTGGCATACACGATCGGCCAGCGGACCAACGAACTCGGCATCCGCATGGCGCTTGGCGCAACGGCAGGCGATATGATGCGCCTCGCGTTCTGGCAGGGTTTGCGTCCGACCGCCATCGGCGCCTCGGTGGGACTCGCGGCGGCATTTGCCGCCACGCGCGTCATGCGCAGCCTGCTGTTTCATGTGAGCTCCTCGGACCCGCAGGTATTTGTGCTGGTGACGTTTTTGCTGGCGGTGATCGCCATTGCCGCGAGCCTGGGCCCCGCCGTGCGCGCCGCAAGGATCGATCCCGCGGTCGCGCTACGGAGGGAATAGGCAGCCGCTGAGAATTTCCGATGATGTCGAAGCTGCTAAAGCGAAAGGAACAATGAAGGCGCAGGCGGTTTCGTTTCGCCTGCGCGTTCCTGGTAACTTCCAAAGGCCGGCTGAATGCCCGCTCCACCCTAGGAATGTCTGAACCACGGCGAGAAATCGGCGTGAATGAACTGCTTCACGCCGTCCCTTCCCGACAGGCGTAGCCAGAACTCGCCGCCCTCGCGTTCCAGGCGAAGATCGATATCGAAAAACGGACAGCAGAGATGTTCGCCCGCCGTCCATTCGGCGACGAGCCGGAACGTTTCCGGGTCTGAGGGAAACAGAAACTCGTAGCCATCGGCCGTCTCACGAGTAGTCTTAACGAGATGGCGCAACTGAGGACCCAATTCATCGAAATGCCGATGCCGCTGTTCGGCGTTGAGCGCCATACGGTCGCATGCGAACGGCGACTCCTTGCGTGATGCGGTTTGACAGACCGCGACGAAAACGGGAAGCGCGGCTGCCAGGATGAGAAGCGATTTGAGAGATGTCATGATTCGGAGTCTAAGGCTTAAAGTCAACTTTAAGTCAAGAGGTTTTGTAAGCTGAGGTTGTGTTGGGAACGGCGGTCGTGATTCTGCTCGTCAGGGCCATTACCATTACGCCTAGCACTGGGAGCGGCGGGCCTATGGTCAGCTTTGCCCAGCAGAAGCTCACGGTCAAGAAGGCCACGGTACATGATTTGATTCGCATCGGGTACCTGGTCCGCGATTTTCAAATCGTCGGAGGGCCGGCATGGCTCAATTCCGAGCGTTTCGACATCGGTGCGGATCTGGACACTCAACCTGCAGGCGCGAACTTTCGTCAAGCCGCAGGGCTGGAGATGCAGGAAGTTCTGAAAACCCGGTTCGGGCTGCGGGTTCATCGCGAGACGCGGCAGCTTCCCGTTTACGAATTAACGATACTCCCAACGGGTCCTCCGATGCGCCGGTCGAACGTGTCGAATTGCCCGAATTTCACGATGAACCGTCGTCAACTGGAGCCGGGCGACATGCCGCGCGATTGCACCGTGTCAATCAGCGGTCCTAATATGCAACTGAACCAGACCCTCGACGCGATTGGGATGCCGGTCACTGGCGGATCAGAGGATTTCTCCAGCCTGGCCGCGGTTCTTTCCGCTCAATTGGATCGCAACGTTATCGACAAAACCGGCCTGAAGGGGTTGTTCGATATCCACTTGGAATGGAACCGTGAAGCCACAGCCAAACGGACGACAGACGATTATGACAACCCGTCGCTTTTCACCGCCGTCCAGGAACAGCTCGGGCTGAAGCTGGAATCGACAAAAGGCCCAGTCGAGGTGCTTATTATCGACCGTGTGGAGAATCCTTTGACTCCACAATCAGGGTCACCGGCCCATCGTTGATGAGCGAAACTTCCATGTGAGCCTGAAAAACGCCGGTTTCCACGTGCAAGCCGATCGCCCGAACACGGCCCACGAAGTATTCGTACAGCTCCCGAGCCTTTTCCGGCGGTGCCGCATCGTCGAAGCTCGGCCGGCGGCCCTTGCGGCAATCGCCATACAACGTGAACTGCGAAACCACCAGCACCGCGCCGCCTGCGTCGAGAACTGAGCGGTTCATCTTGCCGGCCTCGTCCGCGATTATCCGCAAATTGACGATCTTGTCGGCGAGAAAATCGGCCTCCGCTTCCGAATCGGTTTTGGAGACGCCGAGAAGCACCAGCAGACCGGCGCGAATCGATCCCACCACCTCTCCGGACACCTCCACCTGGGCCTTCTTAACCCGCTGCAGAACGATTCTCATGTAGCATTTAGTAGTATTACACCCCAATGATTGAGACCTATGCGTACGCGCGGGCTGGCCTGTTAGGCAATCCTAGCGACGGCTATTACGGAAAGACCATTTCTCTGCTGACGCGCAATTTTCGAGCGCGCGTGCTCCTTTATCCCAGCGCGCGGCTTGAGATCAAGCCCTCGAAAGCGGACATGCCGGTCTTCGAGAACCTCGACGATCTGTATGCCACCACGCGCTGGCGCGGTTACTACGGCGGTATCCGAATTATTCAGGCATTGATCGTGCGCTTCATGGATTACTGCCGCGAGCATGGCATCGAGCTTCCGAACCGCAACTTCACAATCGAATACGAATCCACCATTCCGCTGCGGCTTGGCCTGGGAGGGTCGAGCTCGATCATTACCGCAGCCTTGCGCGCCCTGTGCCGGTACTACGCAGTCGAGATCCCGCTGCCAATTCAGGCCAACCTGGTTCTCGAAACCGAGACCAAGGAGTTGGGCGTGCCGGCCGGGCTACAGGATCGAGTGATCCAGGTCTATGAAGGACTGGTTTACATGGATTTTTGCGAGGACCTGATGCGGCGGCAGGGCTATGGGCATTATGAGCCGCTCGACCCCGCGCTGCTCCCCAGTATTTATGTCGCCTACCGAACAAGCTTGAGTGAAGGCACCGAAGTCTTTCACAGCAACGTTCGCGAGCGATGGCGGGCCGGCGATCCCGAGATTGTCACCGCCATGCAGACCTGGGCATCGTATGCGGAGCGTGGGCGGCAGGCCCTGCTCGAACGGGACTACGAAGCGCTCGACCACCTGATTGACGCCAATTTCGATCTTCGCGCGAAAATCTACAGCATCAGCCGTCCCAATTTGGAAATGATCGAGGCGGCGCGGGCGGCGGGCGCCAGCGCCAATTTCGCCGGGTCCGGCGGCGCCATCGTCGGACGCTACCGCACCGACGAGATGTTTGAGGATCTTGTCCGCCGGCTGCAGGCGATCGGGGTTGCGGTGATCAGGCCAGTCGTAACGGCACCGAGCCGGAAATCAGGTAGTTCGGCGAGTGCGTCCTAGCGGTTCGCCCTATGTGTTGAAACCCAACTTAGCCGAATAATCGAACGTAGTGATCTACAAACGGAACCGCGTACATAGCCGTACTCCCGGCGGCTTCTTCAGTTTTGAAGAGGAGAAGACCAAGACTCGTATCTATGGCTTCGGATACGGAGACTCGATCCGCCTCCGGGACGAGTTCGGCGAAACTTGGCGCGGAACCGCGGAGCTAGGCTCCGACGAGACAGTTCACTACACTTTCCGCAATTCGCGCGGCCGCGTTGTCACCGGAGTAGTGGACGGGATCGCGATTGTCTTGCGCGACGCCAAAGGTAAAACCTGGCGAGGCTTTGTCGATTAAGGCCTCGCCAGATATTTCTCGTACAGCCGGTGGTGTTTGTTCTCCAGGTCCACCGTCTTGCCTTTGATGAAGACCTGCTTCACCTGAGTCTTGGTTTCGAGCGGGTCGCCATCCGTCACCATCAAGTCAGCCCACTTGCCTTCTTCGAGTGATCCGAGTTTGTCGCCGACGCCCCAGATCTGAGCCGCGTTGATGGTGATGGCCTTCAGTGCCTCTTCTTTGGGCAAACCGAAGGCGACCGCCGTGCCCGCCTGGTACGGCAGGTTACGCGAGAATTCGTTGCTGAAGGAACCGAGCGCGAATTTCACGCCGGCTTTGTAAAACTCGGCGGGCAGCGAGTAAGCCGAATCGTAGCCATCATCCTCGTGCTCCGGCAGCGCCAGCGTCGGACCCAGGACCGCCGGAATGTTCTTCGCCTTCAACTCCGGCCCCATCTTGCCCAGCTCGCGCGGCTCGCCGATAATCAGCTTCACCTTCTCGTCGTCGGCGAATTTCACCGCGTCGCGAATCGCCCGTTCGTGGCCGCCCATGGCTACCACGGGTACCTTGCCCTCCAGAACCGGCAGCATCGCTTCGTATTTCAGGTCGGGTTTGAAGCCAGGCGCCTTTGTTTCCTTCGCCTTCTGATAGCGGCGGGCCTCTTCGAAGAATTCCCTCAGCTCGCGCAATTGCGATTCATAGGTCTTCTTCTGGTCGGTGAAAGTGGTTCTCGTGAATCCGGGAGGGAGTTCCGATGGATCGCCGCCGCCGAATCGGCCAAACGGAGACTGGATGGTCGGGAAGCGCATGGCCATCGCGGCGCTCTTCTGAACTTCCATTTCTTCCCACGTCCAGCCGTCAAGGTGAACAAGCGCGGCCTGTCCGTTGATGATGCCGCCGCCCCCGCCACGCCGTCCGCCGCCGCCCGCGCCCATGGGCATCACTACAACCGTCGTGATCCCGTTCGCGCGCGTGACTGGGATATGCTCGCTCGACGGATTGATCGCGATTTCGGAACGAAGCTGCGGATTGAACGTGCCCAGCTCGCCGGTATCGACGCTTTCGCGAATGGCGCCGATCTCAGAAACACCCAGCTCCGTACCGGAATCGATGATTCCGGGGTATACGTGGAGCCCTTTAGCCTCGATGACGCGCACACCTTTGGGAGCCGAAAGATTGTGACCAATACCGATGATCTTTCCATCCCGTACCAGCACGGAGCCGTCTTTGATTTCCGGCCCTGTCACGGGGTGCACCGTGGCTCCACGGATCAGGAAACTGTCGTCCGCGCCGGCCAGGAGCGGCAAACTCATCGCGATCGCAAGTATGCAGGTTTTCATTCCGCGGGCCTCCTGTTCGTGCCGCCGTTCGGCCTTCTCTGTTGTTCCATTTGCTTTTCCTTCTCGAGCAGCTTCTCTTTGTCAGCTTCCTTGGCCGGCCGGCCGGCGATATCTTTGTCCCGATCGAAGTACAGCTCGCCATCGATGAACACCTTGTCCACCTTCGCGTAATTCGACAGCGGATGCTCGTCGTAGATCGCCAGGTCGGCGTCCTTGCCGACCTCGATGGAACCAACCTTGTTGTCGATCATGAGCTGCTTCGCGGGATTGATGGTAATCAGCGCCAACGCCTCGTCCTCAGTCAGGCCGCCGTACTTCATCGTTTTTGCCGCCTCATCGTTGAGGTGCCGCATGAGCTGCGCATCATCGCTGTTGAGCGACACGATTACGCCCTTTCGAGTCATGATGGCGGCGTTGTAGGGGATAGCGTCGAAGGCCTCCAGCTTGTAGGCCCACCAATCGCTGAATGTGGAAGCTCCGGTGCCGTGATCGGCGATCTCCTTCGCCACCTTGTAACCTTCGAGAACATGCTGCAGGGTCCTTATCTTGAATCCGAACTCATCGCCCACCTTGAGCAGCATCAGGATCTCGTCCTGGCGGTAGCAGTGCGCGTGAACCAGGCGCTTTCCTTCGAGCACCTCAACGAGCGGTTCCAGACGCTCATCGCGGCGCGGCGGAACGGCCGATTCGCCGCGTGCCACCTTGGCGTTGTAATCCTTCCACTCTTGTTGATAGATCTTGGCGTCCTGAAATGCCTCGCGAATCACGTCCTCGACGCCCATGCGGGTCGCCGGATAGCGAAGCGTGGCATTGATGCGCTGCCCGGTCGGGTTTCCGGCGCGCTTCGGATTTTCGCCCAGGGCAAACTTGATCCCGGGCAACGCGCCCTGGAAGATCATGTCGTGCGCGTCCTTACCCCACCGCATTTTCAGCACGATGGTCTTGCCGCCGATCGAATTGGCGCTGCCGTGCAGGATGTTCGCCGTCGTGACGCCGCCTGCGAGCGCCCGATAAATGTCGATGTCGTCGGGGTTGATCGTATCCGGGATGCCCACCATCGATGAAACCGACACACTGCCTTCATTAATGGCATCGCTGGCGATGTGCGAATGACAGTCGATGATGCCCGGCATCACGTACTTGCCGGTTCCATCCACGATCGTGGCGCCGGCGGGCGCCGTAACCTTCTCGCCTACTTCCGCAATCTTGCCGTCACGAATCAACACGGAACCTTTGTACGTGCCTTTGGTAACAGTGAGGATTGTCGCGTTCTGGATCAGAATCGGCGCGGCGGCATAGGACACCGCGCACGCCAACAGGGTAGTTAGAAATGCCTTCATCATTGCTGCTCTCCGTTCGATGGCGCACCATTGCGATTTCCGAAGGCGGGCGGCTCCTCCGGGACGGGCTCGAACTTAATCCCGTCGACGAAAATGTACTTCACCTCGGTCTTATCCTGGAACAGGTCGCCTTTGGTGACCACCAGGTTGGCGATTTTGCCCTTTTCGATGCTGCCCAACCGGTCGGCCACGCCGTAAATTTCGGCAGGCCAGATGGTCATGGCGCGCACCGCGTCATCCTGCGACAGCCCCGCATCGATGGCGCGCTTCACGGCCCGGTAAAGGTCGGTGCGGCGCTCGATTCCGTCGGCATAAAGCGCGAACTTGATGCCGTTCTTCGCAAAAACTGCCGGTGTACTAGGCGCTTTGTCCCGATTCTCCAGCACGCGCATATTGTCAATTTCTTCGGGATCGGTGTCACGGGCCTTTTCCGGCCAGCGTAGATTCACCAATACGGGCACGCCGGCGCTCTTCAGCAGGTCTGCCGAGCGATAGCCCTCGACAGCGCCGTACAGGATTGCCTTGACCTTCAGCTCAGTGGCAAAGCGGAGCATGCGGTCGACGTCGATCCGACGGGAAACCGGAATCAGGACGCGCGGCGAATCGATAACTCCTTCCAGCGCGCGATCGTAAGCCGGGCGCGGATTTCCGCGGGGATTCGCAGCATACTTAGCCTTGGCCTTCTGATAGTAGTCGGCGTCGATGTAGATTTGCCGGATGTACGCAATCGAGCCCATAAGCGAACCTGGATATCCACCTCCGAATCCGCTATTGGTCAAAGTGACGTACTGACCGACCGACGGCGCGACCACCATGTCGCCGCCCTTCTCACCCGCCAGGTCGACTACCGCGCCCTGGCCGGCGAAAATTCCGCGATGCGGGAATGACACAGCGGTTGTGAATCCGGCGCTGCGAGCCGCTTCGATCCGAGTATCGGTGGGCTTCACTTCATCCGCCGCCTTCTCCCAGCTTGTGGTAGATGGCCGGTCCTCGGGACCGCGCGCCGGTGGCGCTGTGGATGCCGGCGCGGCCTGGATCACGTTTGCGCCGCCGCCGCGTCCTCCGCCGGTGGCCGCGGCTGTGGTCACGGCGTTAGGCAGACCGAGTGTGCTGATAGAATCGATCAGCCCCGGATACACCGTCAAGCCGTCACCTTCCACGACCCAGGCGTCGGCGGGAATCTGTACATCCGTGCCAACCGCTTCAATCAGCCCATTTCTTAACAACACAGTGCCGCGCGCAATGGTCGGCGAGTTGGCCGGAACAATGCGCGCATTACGAATCGCGATTGCCGACGGCAGCTCTGCGTGAAGAGCAGCCACGGCCACGAGCGCAAGTATAAGTCGCTTCATAGGTTAATCACGTATTATAGAATTTCTGCGGGAGACCCCCGGTTAATGAATGGCGTCAAGAAAACAAATAGGTTACAAGGACGCGGGTGTAAATATCGATGAAGCGGACCGCGCTGTCGGCCGTATCAAGCAGTTAGCGCGATCCACCTTCACGCGAGGCGTGCTCACGGATATCGGGACTTTCGGCGCCGGCTTTCAGTTAAGCGGCTGGAAACGTCCCGTCCTCATCAGTTCCACGGATAGCGTCGGGACGAAGGTCAAAATTGCGTTCATGACCGGGCGCCACAGCACCATCGGCGAAGACCTGGTGAATCACTGCGTGAACGATATCGCGGTGCAGGGCGCCGTGCCGCTGTTTTTTCTCGATTATTTCGCGGTCGGGAAGCTTGACGCGGTGGTGGCGGCGTCGGTGGTGGAGGGCATTGCCCGTGGCTGCCGCAACAACGGCTGCGCCTTGATCGGCGGCGAGACCGCCGAGCTGCCCGGGCTGTACCAGGAAGGCGAGTACGACGTGGCCGGGTTCATCGTGGGCGCGGTAGAGCGGAAGGAGATGCTGACAGGCGCCACGATCAAGTCTGGCGATGTGCTGCTTGGTCTGCCGTCGAACGGTCTGCACACGAACGGTTATTCGCTGGCGCGAAAGCTGCTGTTCGAGGTTGCGCGCGAAAAGTTGGACAGGGTGCTCGAAGATGAGCTGCTGCGGGTGCATCGCTCGTATCTTCGGCCAATCCGCGCCCTGGCTGACGCACGAGTTTTGAAAGGCGCGGCGCATATTACCGGTGGCGGCATCACGGATAACCTTCCGCGGATTCTGCCTAAAGGGCTGGCGGCTGAGATCGAGACCTCGACCTGGGAAATCCCGGAGATCTTCGAGCGACTGCGATCCATCGGCAATATTCCTGAAGCGGACTACCGCCGCACGTTCAATCTTGGTGTCGGCATGATCCTGGCCGTATCGGCCCGCAACCTTAAAAAGGCCGCCGCAGCCCTGAAGAAGATCGATGAGCCGTGGTTTGCGATCGGACGGGTCACTGAATCGCGTAGAGGCGGCGTTATCTACAAATGAAACGGCTCGGCATCCTGCTGTCCGGCCGTGGATCCAATTTCGAGGCGATTGCCCGCAACCTCCCGCAGATTGAAGCCGAGATCGCGATCGTGATTTCGAACCGTCCCGAAGCGCGCGGGCTCGAAACGGCACGCGGGTTAGGACTCAACGCAGTGTGCATCGCGTCGAAAGGCGTGCCTCGCGAAGTCTACGATGCCCAGCTTGTCGACGCGCTTCGAGACGCCGCCGTCGACCTCGTCTGTCTCGCGGGATTCATGCGGTTGTTGAGCCCTGTCTTCATTCGCGCATTCCCTCAGCGGATTCTGAACATCCACCCGTCTCTACTGCCGTCCTTTCCCGGTCTCGACGCCCAAACGCAGGCATTGGTACATGGGGTAAAGATCAGCGGCTGCACGGTTCACTTCGTTGACGAACACCTCGATGCAGGGCCGATCGTCATGCAGGCCGCGGTCCCTGTTTTGGACGACGACACCGACGAAACATTGTCGGCCCGGATTCTCAAGGAAGAGCATCGCATCTACAGCGAAGCGATCCGGCTCGTGCTCTCCGGTTACCGAATTGACGGGCGCCGCGTGATTACTGGATCACGACCGTAACGGGCGGAGCCACCGCACCGCCAACTGTGATGACGAGCATCTGCTGGCCGGAAGGCGCATTGTCCGGCACTTGCACCTGGATCTGCACGATGTTTGCCTGCGTACCGGCGGGAGCGCCCGCGAAAATCACGGTCGCGGGCACGCCGCCGATTGCTGCCGTTACCGGCAAATGAATTTGAGCGGAGGACGTTAAGATCTGTCCGTCCGCTGTGGGAGGATCGGTCTGGCCACAACCAGTCGCCCGCGCGGTGATCACGGAACCCTGCGCCGCCGGGATGGACGCCGAGTTTGTGCTTCCGTCCGCGTTGGTGATGGTGGCGAAAATACCGGGGTCCGCTGGAACAACCATGAGCGTCACGGGATCCGACCTGGTTCCCCAGGATTCGAACTGTAGGACTGTGCTGGTCTGGCCGTCCACGGCGAATGGAACCTGCGTCGATATGGGCAGGAGAAAACCAGGCGCAGTGTAAATCGGCTCAGACACGCCGTCGAAAAAGACGTGCAATCCTCTCGTCGAAGTGACTCCGGTAATCGTTATCGCTTCGCCAGGCGCAACCGGGCCACTGATCAGGCTCGCCACATTTTTAATGCCGTCGGGCGGGATCAAAACGGGCGAAATGCGCGCGACGTAGGCATCCAGCAGGCCGCCTCGGAAAGTGGGTTCGACTACCCCAGGCGTCGTATCGATCGGCAATTCGAAAACAATGCCCGCCGCCTGAGCATATTCCGTCATCCCCGCGATGTAAGCGTTCCCGAAAGGATCGACCGCGATCGCGACACCGTTCGACGGCAGCCGCTCAGGGAAAGCGGCACGCGATAGAACCGCCGTTCCGTCCGGGCTGATCACCTGTACAACGTCCCCCGAATCCGGCCCCGCCGTTTCGTAGAAAGCGCCTCCCGTCGTATAAATGTTCCCTTGCCTGTCGAGTGCCAGCGCGTGGGACTTCGGGTTGCTGTCGCCACCGCCCAGGTAAGTCGAGAAAACAAACTGGCTGCCGGTCGGATCGATCTTGGTCAGGAACGCGTCCTGGCCGTGACCGGTGGGACGGGCGACACCAGCGGTAGTTGGAAAATCCTGAGAGCGCGTGAGGCCTGTGACGTAGGCGTTGCCGGACGAGTCGACCGCGATATCGGACGGCTGGTCGTCGCCGGTCCCGCCCAGGAACGTCGAGTAAATAATCGTGCTGCCGTCCGGGCTGATCTCGGTGACGAATCCGTCGTTGAAGCCCATGTATTGGAATTGGACCGCGCCGGATGTCGTCGGGAAATCGGGCGCATTTGTGAAGCCCGTGATATAAGCATTGCCGGACGGATCGACCGCTACACCCAATCCTTGCGTATTCCCGCTACCGCCGAACGCCATTGAGTAGACTGCCTGGCTGCCGTCGGAGGTGAGCTTCATCGCAAACGCGTTCGACCCCGAGGTCCCCGCGGCGTAGACCGCTCCCGATGAATCGGTCGCGAGACCCTGGACCGGGCCGCCCACATATGTGGAGTAAACCAAAGCCGTTCCTTTTCCATTCAACTTCGCGATAAAGCCCGAGCCAGCCGTGGTCTGAAACACGCCAGACGTGGTGGGGAAGTTCTGCGAAGTGGTCGACCCCGCAACATAGATATTGCCGTCACCATCGAGCAGGATTCGATAGGCTCGATCGTCCCCATCGCCACCCAGGTAGGTCACGAAATCCAAGTCGGTGCCGGTTGCGTTCAGTCCGGCAACAAAAACGTCGAAATCGAAACGACCCTGCTTCGCGAGATTGGGCTGAAACACGTCCGTCGTAGTCTGCAAATCGGCCGACTGCGTATATCCTGCCACGTAGGCGCGCCCGAAGCCGTCGACCGCGATCGCCGACGCCGTATCGTTGCCCGATCCGCCGAGAAAGGTTGCATACGCCAGGATCGGATCGATGACGAGCGTGCGCGTATGGTTGTACTCAGCGATTTCAAACCCAACCCGGCCCCGTTTCTTCGTGACGAACTCCGCTCGAACCTCGCGCCGTGCGCCCGCCACCATCTGGTACACCACGGGCTTCCGGAACTGCATCTCTCCCGCCGCGATTCGCAGCACGAGATTACCAGCGCGATCCGTGGTCACCTTCTTCGCGCCCTCAAACTCCATCTGTACTCGGCGCGGATCCGCCCCCGGCCTCACCTCGAAGTCGAATTCGAGTTGCTGTTCATTACCGTAGAAAATCAAGTCGATGCCGGGATAAATGTTCGAATAGCGCAATCGTTCGTATTGCGCGACACCGATTTCCCAACGGCGCGGGTCGCTCCCGATTAATCGATTTGTAACACCCGGCAGCCGATCGACCCCTTCCGGTTCGGCGCCGCGCGACCGCAAAACACGCATGCGCAATTGACCGCCGATATTCACGCCATCATCGTCGAATCGGACAGCGCCGTTCTTCGTCCGGGTGACAAATCCATCCCTGTATTCTTCGAACCTCAGGCGAGGCGCGGCGGCGCCCAGGAATGCCGTGAAGGCGAGGATCGTCGCAAGACGCAATTGCACGGCGTTTCCGTAGCAATTCCCGTACCTCCGTATCTATTTGCGTTTTAATAGGCCGAGCCTTTGGAAGCGTGTCGAAATGCCTCAGCGTCGGTGGCCCGCGCTTCTGTATTCTGGAACCGTGAAGGTGCTTACAGCCGCTCAGATGCGCGACGTCGACCGGCGCACGATCGAGGCGGGCGTGCCCGGCATCGTGCTCATGGAAAACGCCGGGCATCGCGTCGTGGAGTTTCTCGTCGAGAAGTTCAGTCCACTTTCGAAACACCGTGTGCTGGTGGTGTGCGGAAAAGGGAACAATGGCGGCGACGGCCTGGTCATCGCACGCCAGCTTTTCATACGGGTCAAGCCGAGGGCGTTGCATGTCGTCCTGACTGGCGACCCCGCCGATTTGAAGGGCGACGCGGCGCAGAATCACCGCATGCTCGAGGTGGCCGGCTGTCCGGTTTCCCGCGAAATTACTCCGGACATGCGAAACGCCACGTTGGTCATCGACGCGGTGCTCGGCACGGGCTTGCGAGGCCCGGCTGAGGGTAAAGCGCTGGAAGTCATCCGGCAGATGAACTCGGAATTCCGGGATGCCACCGTGATTGCGGTCGATGTGCCTTCGGGAATCGAGAGCGATACCGGACAAGTAAACGGCGAAGTCGTAAGGGCCGATAAAACTGTCACGTTCACCGCGCCTAAGGTGTGCCAGGTACTATCGCCCGCGGCGGAGCTATGCGGCGGACTTCGTGTAGGGGCGATTGGAAGCCCGCCCTCCATGTTTGAGGACGATGCGTCGATCCAACTGTCTCTCGCCCAGCCGACGGTTTTCCGCGATCTGTTCGCGCCGAGACCGGTGGAGTCCAACAAGGGGCTTTACGGACATGTCCTGACCATCGCCGGCGGCCGCGGTAAGACCGGTGCCGCTGCCATGACCGGATTTGCCGCGCTGCGTGCAGGCGCGGGGCTTTCGACCGTAGGATCGGCGGAGTCCGCGCTGAACGCGATTGCGTCTTATTCGCCCGAAGTCATGACCGCTCCGCTGATGGAAACGGAGGGCGGACTCATCTCGGCTATTCCCGCAGAACTGCTCGAGAAAAAAACAGTGGTCGCCATCGGACCCGGTCTCGGCACGCACGACCAGACGATCCAGGTTGTGCGGCGAGCAATCCGGGAAGTCAGCCTGCCGATGGTGGTCGACGCCGACGCCCTTAATTCGCTCGACGTGAACGAACTGCCGGGACCGGGGCCACGCGTCCTGACACCGCATCCCGGCGAGATGGGCCGCTTGACGGGACGCCCGATTCGCGAGATCCAGGCAAACCGCGTCGAGACGGCCCGAGCCTTCGCCCAACAGCGCGGTGTCTACCTTGTGCTGAAAGGTCACCGCACGCTGACCGCGGCGCCGGACGGCCGAGTCTTCGTAAACCCAACGAATTCACCCGCGCTCGCAACCGGCGGAACTGGGGATGTCCTGACGGGCATTATTGCCGGGCTGATCGCACAATTCCCCGACCAGCTCGAAGCAGCCGTGTTGGCGGCGGTCTATCTACACGGCCGATGCGGTCAACTCGGCGCCGCGGAAATCGGGGAGAAATCGTTCGTCGCCACCGACATCCTCCGGCTACTGCCGCTAGCCATGCGCGAGGTCGCGGAAGGATTCAATCCCACGCTTGTTTGAACGTTTCCACACCCGTTCTGAAGAGGAAACCATCGCGCTAGGGGAACGGCTCGCGCGCGAGCTCCCGCCGAAATGCGCGGTCCTGTTGATCGGCAATCTCGGCGCGGGAAAAACGACCCTGGCCAAGGGCATCGCCAAAGGATTAGGAGCTGCCGAGCCGGAAGAAGTATCAAGCCCGACTTTCACTCTCATTCACGAGTACGGCAGCCGCGTGTATCACATCGATCTGTACCGTTTGGACGACCCGCTGGCCGTTGCGCGCCTGGGGTTGGACGAGATTTTCGACCGTGACGCCGTGGTACTGGTCGAATGGGGTGAGCGCTTTCCGCAACTCATGCCCGCGGACAGAATCGAGATCCGGCTCACACGCGTCGCGGACGACGAGCGGGATATCGAAGTGAGACGGCCAAGCTGATATGATTGGCATCGCGTGGAAAACGAATTCACCACTTTAGAAAAAAACATCCTTCGAGCGAAAGGCCTCGCGGACAGCCAGGTGGCTGCTCTCGCCGAAGCCGGAATTGCCTCGAAGCAGGATTTGCTGACCGTGGGTGATGCCACGACGTTGGCAGAGCTCGTTCCCGGCATCGACCCGGCGGTCGCCGCGCGCGTCATGGACTGGGCCACCGGACGGGTTCAAGCCCAGGCTCAGGCTGCGGCTGTCGTGGGCGGCAGCATGCTGCTCGACTCGGCCGACCTGGTCTACTGCGTACATTGCGGCGCGAAGCAGCCGAAGGATTATAAGAGCGGCGACCTGTGTATCGCTTGCGGGAAACAGGCGGAACCGATTCTGTCGTGTTATTGGTGCTCGGCGAGCGGTCCGGGGAAGTTCTGCCGCACCTGTGGCGCGGAGTTTGTGCCCACGGCTGAGCTCGATCTCGCGGTTCTGCTGCGTCACGAAGGGCTCGCGAAGGACGAAATCCCGACCCGCTTGCGCACCATGACCATCCAGGCGAAGGACGATCTCTGGGGACGCGTTCGCAGAATGCGCAGCTAGCCGATGCGCGCCATCTGCGAAGCGTGCCAGCGCCCGCAGCCCGTCGATTGGAAGCCTGGCGATCTCTGCATTCATTGCGGCCACGCCGTTAGGCGTGATGTCCGTTGCTTCTGGTGCGTGAAGCCGACGCCGGCCAGCGGGAAATACTGCCGGACCTGCGGCGCGGCCGTTGTCGAGGACCGGCTGTTCGGTGCCGCGCGCATGCTGAAAGATGCCGGCGTGGACCGTTTCGCCGTCCCGCGTATGCTGGCGGAGCTCGATCCCGATCAGATCGAGAATTACCTCAACATCTATCAGCGCCATGCCTCGGTGATGGTTCGCCACGTCGAAGATGTCCGGTTCCTCGAATCGTTTCTGGAGCATCAATTATGGAGCGATGCGCTAGAAGAGGACCTGATCGTCCAACTCCCGTGGCCGGACGCACGGCTGAATGCGTTGTCAGGTGCGCGATCGGTCGGTGAGCGTCTGGCGCGCGCGCGGTCGATTTCTGCCGGCTCGCCTTTCGAGCTCACGCGGTCGCTGGCGTCGGTGGTTCGGCTGCTGCTGGGCGATTTTGAGGCACAGCGGGAAGTGTGGGCGGTGTTTGGCAGCTCAAACTCTTTACTGCAGGCGGAAGCCGCCTTAGCTCTCAGCAATTGGCGCGTCTTATACGGGCCGGGTATCGAGGGCGGCCGCTATGAACTTCTCGACGCGCTAAGAAAGTGCCCGTTCACGCAGCCGGCCGCGGTGCATCTCGCGATGCTGGGAGATGCGGAAACCGAATTGCCCCCGGCGGCATTGGTATCTCGCGACCCGGACGTCGCGTTCAGTGCTGCGTTAGCTGTGGGAGACATTGACCGGCTCATCGCCGCGGAACTCGAAAGCGACCCATCCAAACGAAGCGCCGCCGCGGCACGATTGATCGGCCTCAAATGCTTCAACGGAGTCGAGGCGGTAATTCGCCAGGCGGACGTGGCGGTGCAAGTGGACCTGTTGCGAGCAATAGGACGCGTCAAGAAAGCGGACCCGGGCCTGCACGATCTTTGTGTCGAGCTGATGGAGACGAGCTCGAACCCCACGGTATGCGAAAGCGCCAGCGGGGCGCTCAAGTTTTGTCGTCGTCCTGGCGATACGCTGCGAGTTGCCAGAGCCGCTCGGGGAAACCGGCGCATTTACCAGGACCTGCTCCAAACTACCGGCACCAAGCCCGAAGAGCTCTCAGAACTGTGCGATTTCCTGGTTCGTGAAGGTGTCTTCTCGGCGAGCCAGTGGGGCATGGCGGATAACACTAAGGAAGGGCGTTTGCCGCCGGAGTTCGTTCCGCATCATTGGCGTGCCGCAAGCGAGTCAGCTCGCGTGGAACTGTGCAAACTCGCCGAAATGCAGCTCGGCCAGTATGCGGACGAGTCGCTGCATCGATTCATGGTCAGCGTTGCATTTGGGGATGAGGCATTCGCCGTACAACAGACCGCTTGGACGAGTCTGTACCGCTGGTACAAGCAGTCGGATTACAGCGGAATGGGTCCGCTGCGAATCGAGACCGCTTCGCTCGAACGATTCTTTGGCTCGCCCGCCGCGTTTGTGCCTCTGTTCACCCGTTTTCTGGGTGCCGGCGATCCGCGGCCGATTCTGCAGGATCTGTTCGTTCGCGAGCCGCTGACAAAGCTGCTTCGTTATGCGGATGCCAATTCCGCCCCGCTCATTGCGGCGACGCCGCGCGAGGCGCTTGCGCTTGTGGGCGCGTTGCGGGCGTTGATGGCGCTCGAAAGCGGCGATTTTATCTTGCGTCTGGCCTGCATCGATTTCCTGGCCCTGCTCGCCGCGCAACCCGAACTCCGGCAGCCGGTCATTGACCTCCTGAACAGCTTTCGGGGAACCGATCTCGATCATGGCGTTTCGATGGGTCTTGACAAAGTGTCCTAATGACACCATAATGGTGTCAGAGGAACACTTAAGGAGGCTCAAACGAGATGTTAGGCATCAGCTACCGCAAGGCCAATCCGACTGATTACGTTCTCCACTACTCCGGCGGCAAACTGGTTCGAGCCGGGGCCGGGCTATCCTTCTTCTACTTCCGGCCGTCTTCGGCCATCGTTTCCGTCCCGCTCGCGAGCGTGAACATTCCGTTTGTCTTTACCGAGCCAACGGCCGATTTCCAAACACTCGCCATACAGGGTCAACTGACTTACCGCATCGCCGACCCTAAGCGGGCGAGTGGGATGCTCGACTTTACGCTCGATGCAAAAGGCCGCTACACCAAGGACGATTACCAAAAGCTGCCGGAGCGCCTGGTTTACACTCTGCAGACGTTGATGCGCGCCGAGATCCAGAGGCTGCCTCTCCGTGAGGCGCTGTTTCATGGCGATGCCTTGACCGCGCGGGTGCTCGACCAACTTAAGGCAAGTCCGGAGGTGACGCAGCTCGGCATCGAGATTCTCAACCTGGCGGTGCTTTCGGTAAAGCCGACGCCGGATATGGCGAAAGCGCTCGAAGCGGAAGCGCGCGAGGCGCTCAACCGTCAGGCCGACGAGGCCGTTTACACGCGCCGCAACGCCGCCATCGAGCAGGAACGCCACATTAAGGAGAACGAGCTGCAGACGGAGTTGCTCGTCCAGACGAAACAGCGCGAGCTCCACGAACGCGAGTTGGAGGGTGAGATTGCGCTCGAAACGCAACGGGCAGCCCTCACCGACCAGAAGACGGAAAACGAACGGAAAGAAGCGGACACCCGCGCTTACGCGCTAAAAGCGGTGCTCGCGCCCGTGCAGGGCCTGGATTGGCGAGTTCTCATGATGCTCAACTCCCACGGTGGCGACGCGCGCGGGACCATCGCCCTGGCATTCCAGGAATTGGCGGCGAATGCGCAGAAAATCGGCGAGGTCAACATTTCGCCGGACCTGCTGCGGTCGCTGCTCAGCGGCCCCACCGGACGGGGGTGACGCCGTGTTCGACAAGGTTGTTCTCGTCACTCGCAAAACGCGCCTCGAAGAACTGATCGAACGTTTCAATACGCGGGCGCAGGCGAAGTTCTACATCGAACATGCCGGCGGCGATTTCTCCGCGTATGTCTCTGAGCACGACGCCTACGAACGGTCGCTCGAAAGCGCTCGGCGGTCCGTGGAAATCGGGCTGAAGATCCAGGTGATGGATCGGGCGCTTGTGCCCACATACGTGTTCGCAAAGAGCGATGTCGTGGTGACGCTGGGACAGGACGGATTAGTCGCTAACACGGCCAAGTACGTCGGCGGGCAGCCGATCCTGGCCGTGAACCCCGATCCCGAACGTTTCGACGGCATCCTCCTGCCCTTCACGGCGCCGGACCTGCGTGCGCACCTGGAACGAACGATCGCCGGCCGGAACCGTGTGCGGGCAATTACCCTCGCCGAGGCGAAGTTGAAAGACGGCCAACGGCTGCTGGCGTTCAACGACCTGTTCATCGGCGCGCAAACGCACATCTCGGCGCGTTATCGTGTCCGCTACGGGCAGCGTACCGAGGAGCATTCCTCCAGCGGCATTATCATATCGACGGGAGCCGGCAGCACGGGATGGCTCTCGTCCATCTTCAACGAAACATCCGGCATCCTGGCATTCCTTGGCGGGTCTGCCGTAAAGCCGATACGCTTGGATTGGGAAGAGGAGCGGTTGCTGTTTGTCGTCCGCGAGCCGTTTGTGAGCCGCCATTCACAAGCCGGTATCGTCATGGGAATGGTCAGCACCGGCAACCCGCTCGCGCTGGAATCGCAAATGCCGTCCGGAGGCGTAATCTTCTCGGATGGCGTCGAGGCGGACCGCCTGGAGTTCAACTCCGGCGCCATCGCCTCTATCGGGATCGCGCCCGAAAGGGCCAATCTTGTCGTCGCCTGATTGTTTATGACAAAGCTTCTCGTGACCGTCGACATCGTTCTGTTCACGATTCGCGACCGGCATCTCCATGTCTTGTTGATCCGGCGCCTCGCCAAACCGTTTGAGAATCGGTTTGCGCTTCCCGGCGGCTTTGTGCAGGAGGAGGAATCGCTCGACGAGGGCGCGATTCGAGAGTTACGCGAGGAGACCGGAGTCGAGAAGGTTTACCTCGAACAGCTATACACGTTCGGCGACCCGAAGCGCGATCCGCGCGGTCGCGTGGTCACTGTGGCTTACTATGCACTCGTGCCGCACACCCAGGCCCTGCACGCCGGAACAGATGCCGCCGATGCGGCCTGGTTTCCGTTGGATGACCTGCCGGCCCTCGCCTTCGATCATCGCGAGATCGTCGAATATGCCCATCAGAGAATCCGCAACAAGCTCGATTACACGAATGTGGGCTTCGAACTTCTCTCGCCCAAGTTCACACTAAGTGAGCTTCAGGTGGTCCACGAAGCCATTCTCGGAGAGAGCCTCGACAAAAGAAATTTCCGCCGCAAGGTCATGCAAAAGGGCATTGTCAAAGCCCTCAAGGAATGGCAGCAGACCGGCCGCAAGCCGGCGCAACTCTACCGCTTCCGCGCCTAAAGCCTTCATGAACAGCGCGTGTGATGCAAGCGGTTAGCCTGTGACCATGGACAGTTGGTCCGCACGGATGAAAACCAAGGCTTCACGGCCCACGTAAAAGCGGCGGTACCCGCGCGTTCTCATCCCAAAACAAACTCATCCCCCGGCCGCGCGACCCGCAGAGCTGTCCCGGACGAAAGCGCCCCCAATCTCGCCTCATCCTTCCTCAGGTCCCGCCGAATATGCGCCAGTACGAGCCGCTTCACCCCGCACTGCTCCGCCATCTCGATCAAACGCGGAATGTCGGCATGAGCCGGCGAAGCATCGAACGAATAGGCCTCATGCAAAAGCACATCAGCATTGGCAAACAACTCGCGCCCCGCGTCGGTAAACATGCCATCACCGCTGTAACAAAACGCCTTGCCGCCATGCTCAATCCGTATCGCCAGGTTGGAAATCGAGTGCCGGCTCGGCGCAAACCGCAGGCGGAATTCGCGCCATTCCAATTCGCGGTCCGCAGAGACCTCGACGCGTTCCATGGGAAACCGCAGACGATCCCTGGTGCCCGGATAAGCCAGCTCCATCAGGGCCCAAACGCGATCGAGCACGTCCTTCTGGCTAATGATCGTCAAAGGCCGGGTGCGCTTATCCTCATACATACGAACCAGCAAAGGCGGCACGCCGAAATAGTGGTCCGCATGAGCGTGCGTGATATAGATCGCGTCGAGCAGGTCAGCCGACCCGCCGTACGCCCATACTGCCGCCGGAATCGAATAACCGCAGTCCAGCAGAATCGTCGACTCCGCATGAACCAGCGCCGAGGTATTCGCCCAATTCTCATCAAAGGCCTCGCCCGTTCCCAGCAGGATTATGCGCATGGCAATCCAAATAGCGACTGCACCAGTTCGAGAGCCTCCCCGCGTGTGTGGATCCGGTCCTCCAATTGCGCGTCCTCGATAGCCGCCAGCATGGAACTGAATTGAGGACCGGGGCGGTAACCTGCGGCGATCAGATCCTGCCCGGAAATCAGGCGCGGAGGACGCAGTTGCTCCGGTGGCGACGCCTCGAAACGCGTTTTCATAAACTCGTAATTTTCAAGGTTGCCGTGGCTCGCCGCGCAGTCCAGGCGATGCAGCGTCAAGTGCTCCTCAAACCTCGGCAGCCGCAGGAAACGCTTGACAGTGCTTTCGCGCATCTGGCCTACATCCTTGAACCGCATATGATTGGCGATCAGCGCAATCACCTGTTCAGTTTCCTCATTTGAAAACCGCAAACGCTTGAGAATTTCGAGAGCGATCCTTTCGCCGGCTTCTACATGACCGTCAAAACGAATGCGCTCGGCGATACGGAACGTCGAGGGTTTGCCGACGTCATGCAATAGCACGCCGAGCGCCAACGTGATAGACGGATCTGGCGGCAGACCCTCCAGCATCATCAGGGTGTGCACCCACACGTCGCCTTCGGGGTGAAATTCGGGCGGCTGCTGTACGCCTTTGAACGCGGCAACCTCCGGCAGAATGTATTCCAGCAGACCTGATGAATCGAGCAACTCAAACCCGCGCCGCGCATTGCCTTCCGTGAGAATCCGCACCAGCTCGTCATGGATTCGTTCCGGCGAAACGCGGACAATCTTCGCTCGCAACTGCCGGATGGCGGCCATGGTCGATGGCTCGATCTTGAACCCGAACCGCGTGGCGAACCGAACCCCACGCAGCATTCGCAGATGATCCTCCTCGAAGCGCTTCAGAGGATCACCAATTGCACGAATTATGCCCCTGCGGAGATCCTCGACGCCTCCTACGTAATCGACAGGCTGAAGGTGGGGTAACCAGGGATCGAGCAGCAGCGCATTAATCGTGAAATCACGCCGCAGAACGTCCTGCCGGGCGTCCTTCTCGTACACCACGCCTTCGGGGTGGCGGCCGTCCCGGTAGGCCTGGTCGCTCCGGAAGGTGGCAACCTCGACATCGTCTACCAGCACCACCCCGAACTGGACACCCACCAGCAACGCGTCTGGAAAGATCCTGACAATCTCCGCCGGCGTGGCGTCGGTTGCAATATCATAGTCTTTCGGCTCCAAGTTTAAAAGAAGGTCCCGCACGCAGCCTCCAACCAGCCAGGCTTCGAAACCGTGTGAGCGTAGAGCCGATGCAATTCGGGTTGCACGCTCGCGGGTCGAACTGGTACGCTGCATCGTCCTGATCGTAGAATAAATGTTGCGAACTACAACTCGCTTGAATGGCATCAGACACCAGTAAGCCGTTTCCGACCACGAAGGTCGTGGTCGCGACCACTGTTGCCCTCTCCTTCATCAGTTTTTGGCGTGGCGCCTCCATTGTTCTGTCCGACCTCGCATCGTCGGCCTTCTATGCCGGCGGTATTGCCGAAACGGCGGTAGGCAAGTCGGCCCCCTGGTTTGTTCTCGGAGTCATGCTGTTCAGCTTTGCCGTCCGCAGCGTGTACATGGAAAGCTGCGGCATGTTCGTGCGCGGCGGCGTGTACATTGTCGTGAAGGACAGCATGGGGCCGTTCGTCGCGCGGCTGTCGGTCTCATCGCTGGTCTTCGACTACGTCCTTACCGGGCCGATCAGTGTAGTCAGCGCGGGCCAGTACCTCGGGCGGTTGCTGAACGAGATCAGCCAGATGTTGCATTCGACCTTCACGGTCAATCCTAACTATTTCGCGGCTGTCTTCGGTGTTTTTGTCACGATCTACTTCTGGTGGAGCAACATCAAGGGCATTCACGAATCCAGCGGCAAAGCGCTCCGCATCATGCAGATCACCACCATCATGGTCGTGATCCTGCTGATCTGGTGTCCGCTGACCATCTTCCTGAATCATCGGTACACCTTGCCGCCCGCGCCCCTGGCGCGAAATCTCCAGTTCGACCCAACGGCGCTTGGGTGGTTCAAAGGCACGATTTGGCCCACTATTCCAGCCATTGCCATAATGATCGCCTTCGGTCACGCGCTGTTGTCGATGAGCGGTTTCGAAACATTGGCGCAGGTCTACCGCGAGATCGCTTACCCGAAGCTGAAGAACCTAAAGGTCACGGCAAACATTGTCTGCTGGTACGCGGTTATCTGCACCGGCGTCATTACAGTTTTCGCAGGCATGATCATCCCCGACAATCTGCGCAAGAGTTATGCGGACAACCTGATCGGCGGCCTGGCCATGAATCTTGCCGGCCCCGAGCTGTTGCGTCTCGTGTTCCACGTTTTCGTAGTCATTGTCGGCGTGCTGATTCTTTCGGGTGCGGTGAATACTTCGATCATTGGCGCGAACGGTGTGCTGAACCGGGTTGCCGAAGATGGCGTCCTGCTGGATTGGTTCCGCAAACCGCACCGCCATTTCGGTACGACTTCCCGGATCATCAATACGATCACGATATTGCAGGTAGCAACCATTATTGCGAGCCGTGGTGATGTGATTTTGCTTGGCGACGCTTATGCCTTCGGCGTGGTTTGGAGCTTCTTCCTCAAGTCGCTGGGCGTGCTGGTGCTGCGCTATCAGCGGCACGATCAGGAGTATAAATTCCCGATCAATCTTCGATTCGGCAGGTTGGAGATCCCGATTGGGTTGGGCCTGACAACGCTCGTTCTGGGCTTTGTAGCGATCGCCAATCTATTCACGAAGCAGATTGCCACTATCTACGGCGTCGGCTTCACATTGGTCGTGTTTGCAGTTTTCACGATTTCGGAACGCGTCAATACCCGGAAGCGCGCGGCGCAACATCTGGACAAGAAACCGCTCGAAGAATTCAACCTCGAGCACCAGCCGCAGGTCGACGCCGGCGGCCTGCACGCGCGGGCGGGGTGTGTGCTGGTTGCCGTCCGGGACTATCACAATATGGAGCACCTCAAGAAGGTGCTTGAGAAAACCAACCTGCGGCGGCACGACATTGTCGTGATGACGGTGCGCACGATTTCGACCGGCGCGGGTGAGTACGAGCTCTCGGATGAGCAGATTTTCAGCGACTACGAGAAGGAGCTGTTCAGTCACGTGGTTGAGGTCGCCGAGAAACAGGGCAAGCCGGTGGAACTGCTGGTGGTTCCCGCGGTAAATCCATTCGATGCCATGGTGCAGACCGCCGCGAAGCTCAAAGCCTCGCGACTTGTTACAGGTGTGTCTGTGAAGATGACCTCCGAGGAACTCGCGCGGCAGATTGGCCTTGCGTGGGAGGGTCTTCCGGAGCCGCGACACCCGTTTTCGCTCGAAGTAATCTCGCCCGACCGGCCATCGATGTACGTCAACCTGGGACCGCATCCACCCCGCTTATGGCCGGAGGATGTTGATCGCTTGCATGACATGTGGCTGCAACTGAGCCAGGCCGTGGGTTCCCGGCTGCATCACCGTGATGTGGTTGGTATCGCGTTGCGCAGGTTGGAGCACGATCTCAAGGCAGACGGCCCCTCCCGAGAGAAGATTCTCGACGAGTTGGGGCGTGATATGCAGCGCGAGTAGATCCGCGGTTCGCTACCAGTAAACGACGGTTTCGTCTTCGCAGATGAACATCAGGGGTGGTCCGCCGGTGGAAATCCTGTCGCCGTGCGCGACGAGTTCCTTGCCGCCTTCAGATTCGAGGGCTTTGTGGAGGTCCGCCATGGTTGAGAAGTGCACCTCTGCCATGCGGTAAGCCGCCACTTTCCCTTGCGGCGAATTGAGTACCCTCGTGAGGACCAGGCGTGTAATTCCCTTGAGCTTCTCCTCGATCATGGGAACGTGCTCTTCGGTGTACGCTTTCTCGAAGAGCGCTTCGTCGGTCGGTCGCGGATAGATTACAACAATTTTGACGCTAGTTGTTCCAGCCATTCACGTCACCCAACTACGGTTGTGGCTTCATGTTACCACTAAGAACCCACGCTAAAGCTTGTCGTGCCGCGCGTGGCGGCGCATCTCCAGCCGGTAATCCCGCCGGCGCGCCGCTTCAAGATAACGGCGCTTCTCTGCCTCCGTTTCCGGAATAACCTGGGGAATCGGCACACGGTTTCCGGCCTTGTCAATCGCGACGAATGTCAGGTACGCGGACGATGTGTGCCGGATCTCTCCGGTCGCAAGATTCTCGACCTGAACTCGGACGCCAACTTCCATGGATGTGCGAAAAACCCGATTCACACTGGCGTGAAGGACGATGAGCTCCCCGATATGCACAGGGTGAAGGAAATTCATATAGTCAATCGACGCCGTCACCACCAGGCACCGCGCATGCCGGATCGCCGCCAAAGCCGCGGCGAGATCGACCAGATGCATGACTTTCCCGCCCAGAACATTCCCCAGCGTATTTGCATCGTTCGGCAGAGCGAACTCGGAGTAAACCGAAGCGGATTCGCGGACGGGATGCCCTTCCGTGGGCCACTGTGTTTCAAGTGGTACGGTCATCGAACGCGGCGAAGGTAGCTTTCAGCAAATGCCGACGCCTGGCGGCATACAACAGGATCAGGGTGGGAGGGTTCAGGATACTCAATGACGCCATGATCCCGCGGCCAACAGCGGCTCTCGAAAATGTACTGGATGCGCAGGATGCCTCCGGCGTCCGACGCCAGGTTATACCGCACCGCGTCCGTGGCCGAGGATGCCGGGAAATGATCGCACCGGCCACGTGCGTATCCCGTATTACAGACGGTCCTGGCAGTCGATTCGTCCGGCTGGTGCACGGAGTCACCCGCGCGACACTCCCCATGGTACGCGTCGCCCAACGGAAGCCGGGGTGGAACGGCCCAGAATCCCTCCTCCAATCGTGCAATTGGATAGAAGTACGGGCACGGCATCGCGCGTATGGTAACACGTAGAATATGTCAGCCAACCGCCTCGAAATGCTGCAGACCTTGGTCGAGCAGAACCCGACAGACACGTTCGTTCGCTACGGTCTTGCCATGGAGTACACCAACTCAGGTAAGCTCGAAGAAGCCGTCTCCGAATTTGAAACCCTGTTGAAAACCAACGGGGAGTACGCTGCGGCGTACTTTCACGGCGGCCAGGCGCTCGAACGTTTGGGTCGGGTGGACGAAGCGCGCGTCATGTATGAAAGAGGAATTGAGGTTACCGCACGTTCCGGCGATCGTAAAACACAAAACGAACTCCAGGCGGCTCTTGATATGTTACCCCTGTGAGTGTTTCAACTCGCCACATCGATGTGGCCGAAATCGTCCCGCCAGGTGAGACGTCCCATGCAGCGCCATAGGGTTAGCGAACAAAAATCCTGGCAAGCGGACTGCGAGAGGGCTTGTATCGCCCCCGCGTCCGCCAGAGGTGTCTCTTTCAGAGGAGCAGATTAAATCAGGATGAAACGTCATTTCGGACTCTTTGTAGTCGTACTCGGGACTGCGGCTAGTCTTCGCGCGGCTCCCCAGCTTAGGCTGACGCAGACCGCCGTAGGACCTACGATCGTTACCCCGGGGCAGGATGGGCCCACTCAGAGTGTCGACGCGGGCAACATCGGCGATGGAACTTTGAACTTGACTGTGACGGCCTCGGTGCCTTGGATCGCGCCGACTTTAGGGCAACCGCACAACTGCAGTTTCAGCGACTCCTGCGTGCCGATTCTGATCGGCTTGCAAACCGCGAGCCTGGGCAATGGAAGCTACACGGGCACCGTCACAGTGAGCGATCCCAATGCGATCGACTCGCCGCAAACGATCACCGTAACCATCAGCATAGGCACATCCGTACCCGATAATCTCGAGTTCTTTGTGCAACCCGGGGGTAGCGCCACGAGCCCGACTTTCTATACCGCCACCCAGGGATTCGCCGGCGCAAGCGACTCGTGGCTCTCCATTACCGTTGCCGCGCTAGGAAGCTTTCAGTTCAACGTTCCCTATCAAGTGACCGTTACGCCCACTCCGGATATGGGAGAGGGCGATTACAACGGAACGGTTTCCCTGGGCGGCTCGGCGCTCCCTGACGACAACAAGACGATCCAGGTGCTAATGCATGTGACGACTCAGCCGATCGCGCAGGCATCTCCGACATCGCTCGCGTTCCTCGTCGCGCAGGGCGGCCTGCCGCAAACGGGGAACATCTATTTTGGGAATGGTGGGCAAGGCACGCTTGCACTCAATGGCACAACGACACCGGGAGATGCGTGGCTTTCGGCACAAATCAACGGCAACCAGGTCACAGTCACGGCCGATCCCTCGGGACTCTCGCCGGGTGTGTATAAATCCAGCGTGACGGTCAACTCAAATGCGGCGAATGCCAACGTCACGATCCCCGTACAATTCACGGTAGAACCGCCCGGGCCCCCGACGATATTCTTCGGCTCCGCGGTGAACATCCTGACAGGTGATACGCCGCTGGCGCAGGGCGATCTTGTTGCGATAACCGGAGACCAGCTTTCCGCCGGTGCGCCCACCGATGCGCAGGGTTTCCCCATCGCAACCCAGCTTAACGATACTCAAGTGCTGGTAAACGGTCAGCCGGCGCCGGTGCTGCATACGTCGGCCAATTATGCCGTTATCCAGATTCCGTATGGCGCCGGGGTCGGGCAGGGAGTCCTGCAGGCAATCACAAACGGGCAGCCGGGCAACATGATTTCGATCAACATTGTTCCCGATGCGCCGCGCATCGGCCAATTGCAGGATGCCACTTCGCTCCAGACCGTCGGCGACCCGATGACCCCCGTCGCCGCTGGACAGACCCTGATCTTGAATGGCATCGGATTTGGTCAGACAAATCCACCGGCAACCGAAGGTGCGGCGGCTTCTACTGATCCAACTCAACTGCAATCCGTCCCATTACCGCAAGTGTGTTTCGGCTTCGCGACCCCCTTTAGCTCAAACACTTGTGTGACGGCGACATCAGCTGTGTTGACGCCGGGCAACGCGGGGTGGTACCAGATTACATTTACGGTACCCTCAGGCCTTCAGAGCGGGATCATGGAGCCTGTTTACGTGCAGACGTCCGACGCCACCACCAACACCATCTACGTTTCGCTACAGTGACCGATCGCCTCTATTACGACGACTGCTATCTGACCGAGTTCCGGGCCCGCGTTTTGGATGCGAGCCCGGATCGGACTCGTATCTACCTCGACCGCACCGTCTTTTATCCGCCATCGGGCGGCCAGCCCTACGATCTGGGATCGCTTAACGGTGTGCGCGTCACCGAAGTCGGCGATGAAGAGGAGCGCATCGTGCATGTGCTCGACTCACCACTACCCGACGCAGAGGTGGAGGGACGGATCGATTGGACACGCCGTTTCGACCATATGCAACAGCACACGGGCCAGCATCTGCTATCAGCGGTGCTGGTGGAGCTTTTCGGCGCTCAAACCGTGAGCTTTCACCTGGGCGTGGAATCGTCCACGATCGATATCGCGCGAGCGAGCCTGGAACCGGCGGAGCTTCGCCGTGTCGAGGAACGTTGCAACGAGGTCGTGTTTGAGGATCGGCTGGTCACGATTTCTTACCAGGATTCCACCGAGGACCTGGGATTGCGTAAGCCGACCGAGCGTCAGGGGCGAATCAGGATCATTTCGATAGCGGACCTGGATCGTAGCGCGTGCGGCGGCACTCATGTCCGCCGCACCGGTGAGATCGGCCCGATTCTCATTCGCAAGCTGGATAAGATCCGCGGCAATGTAAGGATCGAGTTTTTGTGCGGCATGCGGGCTGTGAAACGAGCTCGTGCCGACTACGAGGCGGTGTCCGCGATTGCACGTTCCTTCTCCGCTCCATTGGACGAGACGCCAGCATTGGTGAGTGGGCAATTCGAAAAGCTCCAGGAGACGGAGCGCGCTCTGCGCAAGCTGAGCGTCGAGTTTGCCCAAGTCCGGGGACGCCAGCTTTATGCGACTACAGGGCCGGAAGAGGACGGGTTAAGGCGCATTCGCCGGAGAGTCCAGGCGCTGACCGAAGAGCTCCGAGCCGAAGCCCAGGCGTTTGTCGAGGGCGAAAAGGCTTTGTTCATCGCTACTGTCGACGACCCGCCATCGGTGTTGGTGGCCGCGTCCAGGGACAGCGGCGTGAACGCAGGCCAGAAAGTGAAAGAAGCGGTGACCAGAGTGGGCGGCCGCGGCGGTGGAAGCGCCACAATGGCCCAGGGGAGCGTTCCCAGCCGCGATCTGCTGGACTCTCTGTTCTGAAGTACACTCTCAGTGGACGTCCAGGAGGTGTTGTACGAACCGGCAACATCGCAAATACTTCGTTTTGATCGTGGCGGCTGTCGCTCCCAGCGTCGTAGGTCAAGCCAGGAAGCCTTTCCAGTTTGAGTCGAATTCAATGGTTACCTATGCCGTCAAAGACGGTCAGGAAAACGTTGAAATCACCAACGTCGAATATGAGATGACCGGAGCCGGTATTCCGGGCCGGCCGAATAACGAGCGTCTCCTGCTGCGGAAGACGACCAAAACGAAGCAGGTGGTGGATGAGATCGGCATGGAAGCGTCGACAACGGTCGAAGCATGGCCGTTGGGCGTCGATCCCAAACAGAAACCTCTCTACTCCTTTAAGGTCGAGGGTCTGGATTGCCGCAACATCAATAACGAAATACTTCTCGTTTCGCGCGGCTTGGAGGAGACCGATTGGTGGTCCGTCTACAAGCTCGGAAACGGTGCGCATCTCATGGACACATATGTCCCGCTGGTGCAGTTTTCGATTTCACGTGAGACGCTCACGACGCGGTATGTGGGACTCGAGGTGCCTGAAGACAATGCCGCTGACGTGCGCCTGCGTAAACCGACCATCGTAGCGGTACTGACCTATGCGTCGCCTGAGCGGGTGATTCGCGAGGTGCTCATCACGGCCGATGCGGCAAACCAGGCGGTGCAACTTCGGTCGTTTGCGGATGCAACGCGGACGGTTTCGTATGTGGAGTCGGGCTCGTCACGAACCCTCAAATTCTCTGTTAGTCAAAATTATCCGTCCCGACCCGATACGATAAGTATGTCGATTCCGATTGTGAAAGACGATCTCGACACCGCGCACGCAGTAGCCCCGGCCGGGTTACACGTGACTCCCTGGAAACGCTGAGTGCCAGAAGCTTTAAACAAGCTCGCACCCCTCTTTCCTGAAGGTTATGAGGGGTTCTTACAGGACCTAAAGCGGCAGATCCGCAGCGCGCAATTGCGGGCGGGGCTGGCGGTCAATCGCGAGTTGGTGCTGCTGTACTGGCGAATCGGCAGCGGGATCCTCGAGCGGCAGAACCTGGCAGGTTGGGGCGCAAAGGTTATTGATCGACTCTCTGATGATTTGCATAATGCGTTTCCTGAGATGAAGGGCTTCTCGCCTCGTAACCTCAACTATATGCGGGCTTTAGCCGAAGCATACCCGGCCGCTGAATTTGTGCAACAAGCTGTTGCACAAATACCTTGGGGACACAATGTCCGCATCCTCGACTATGTGAAGGATCATCTGGAACGGCAATGGTATGTGAAGGCAACACTCGAGCATGGCTGGAGCCGCAACGTCCTCGTCCATCAGATAGAATCCGGCCTGTACCACCGCCAGGGTAAAGCCCAGACGAACTTCGCCGCAACCTTGCCGCCCCTCCAATCCGACCTGGCGCAGCAGATCCTCAAAGATCCCTACAATTTCGACTTTCTCACCCTCGCCGAAGACGCCCGCGAGCGGGAACTCGAAGCCGGGCTTATCGAGCACTTGCGTAAGTTCCTTCTCGAACTGGGTGTAGGCTTCGCATTCGTTGGCAGCCAGTACCCTATCGAAGTTGGCGGCGACGATTTCAGGATCGACCTGCTCTTCTACCACCTCAAACTGCGTTGTTTTGTCGTCATCGATCTGAAGACCGGACCTTTCAAGCCGGAATACGCCGGCAAAATGAATTTCTATCTGTCCGCGGTGGACGATCTCCTTCGCCACCCGCAGGACCAGCCCAGCATTGGCATCATTCTTTGCAAATCGAAAAACGCTGTCGTGGCGGAGTATGCCCTGCGCGACAACGCCAAGCCGATCGGAATATCGCAGTACCGCCTCACTGAGGCGCTGCCGGACGACCTCCGGAGTTCGTTGCCGACGATCGAGGAATTGGAAGCTGAATTGGAGAAGGGTAGCAGCAGTTGAGCGAGCGTAAAAGGGTCGTGCTGGTTGCGGCGACCACCGGCTATCAAACGCGGATGTTTGGCGAGGCGGCCGAGCGGGCGGGGATCAATCTGATCCTCGCGACGGACCGGTGCCACGTCCTGGAGGATCCGTGGGGCGATCGGGCGCTGCCTTTGAAGTTCGACCAACCGGAAGGCGCCGCGGATGTTATAGCGGCCGCCGGGCGAGTGGATGGGATCGTGGCCGTCGGCGACCGTCCCGCCTACGTAGCTTCGCTCGTCGCCGAGCGGTTGGGATTGCGTTTTCACCCTCCCACTGCAGTGACGGCGAGCCGCAGCAAGTTCCTGGCACGAGAGCGGTTTCGTGCTGCAGGCCTGCTCGTGCCGGAGTTCTTCCGACTGCCCGTCGCTAGCGAGCCGTCGGAGTCGACGTTTTACCCCTGTGTTTTGAAGCCGCTCGGGCTGTCGGCCAGCCGCGGCGTAATTCGGGCCGACAATGCCGGTGAGTTCCGGGCGGCGTTCCACCGTATTCGAGCGCTACTCGATGACCCCGATATCCGGCGGATGCATGACGAACAGGATCGCTTCATTCAGGTCGAGAGCTTCATCGTCGGCCGCGAATTCGCCCTGGAGGGCATCGTCACAAACGGCAAGCTTCGAAACCTCGCGCTCTTTGACAAACCCGACCCGCTGAATGGGCCGTTTTTCGAAGAGACGATTTACGTGACTCCCTCGCGCGAAGGCGCCGCTGTTCAAGAGGCGATTGAGGAGACCACGCAACAGGCCATCTCGGCCCTTGGCCTGACCCACGGCCCCATCCACGCGGAAATGCGGGCGAACGATCGCGGCATTTGGATGCTGGAGGTGGCGGCGCGGCCGATCGGCGGCTTGTGCGCCAAAGCCCTGCCCGGCCTCGAGGAGTTGATCCTGAGGCATGCCGTGGGCGAAGTAAATCCTCCGCTCCCAGAGATTCGCGCATCCGGTGTCATGATGATTCCGATTCCGCGCGAGGGCGTCTTTGTGGGTGTCGAAGGCGTTCCCGATCACCCCGAGGTGATCATCACGGCCAAGAAAGGTCAGAAACTCGTGCCACTGCCCGAGGGCAACAGCTACCTGGGGTTTATCTTTGCGAATGGCGAGTCCCCAGGCAAGGTTGAGCAAACCTTGCGGCGGACACACAGCCTACTGCGTTTTGACATCGCCGGCGCCCTGCCGGTGATTTGATCGCTTGGCGAAATCCACACCGAGGAAGTTCATCGTGCGGACCTCGCCGTTTGGCCCGAGCTGGAACTGTACCGGAGATGCCCGAAGAGATCCAGCCTTAACATCGAACGTATCAAACTGGAAGTGTTCCAGCGGCTCCTTGAAATTGCTCCATGCGATGTGCAGCGCGCCCTCCGCCAGGCTCACAGTTGCTGTCCCGTAACCCGGATCGAAATACTCGCCCGCATAAGCATCCAGTTCGCGCGACGGCTTGGTGTCAAGATGCCTCGCTGCGAGGCGTTTCTTCGTAGCTTCCGCCGCCCGGTCGGTTTCCATGCGAAAATGCTCAATCAGAGTCGAGTCCCAATCGCGCGGCGCGAGACCAAGCACCGCGTCGATCAGCGAAAACCGCAAGGCTTCCGGCATGTTTTCCTGATCGAGGTTCGAAAGCACGACAATTCCGAGCTTCTGGTCGGGCAACAGGGTAATGTTGCCGCGAAAACCGTCGATCGCACCGCCGTGCGAGACCAGGTGCAGGCCACGATAGTCGTGCAGTTCCCACCCCATGCCGTAGCTAATCTGATGCGTTTCGGGATTCCATTCCCGGCCCCAATCTTCCGGACGCATGGCCATCTGCGGCGTGTGCATTTCGGCCATGTTACGGGCCGAGATCAGGTGCTTGCCTTCGAATTCGCCTTTGTTCAACTGCAGACGCGCCCAATTCGCAAGTTCGACCACGCTCGCGTTAATGGAACCGGCGGGAGCGATGTTGTCGAGATTGCGCCAGGCAATCGCTTCCGTCTTACCATTCGTCTTGCGGTGCGGACTGGCATGGTCGGACGAGTGCTGCACGACGTCGGTCGTAAAATCGGCGGTCTTCATGCCGAGCGGATCGAAGATTCGCGTCTGCACGAAGCTCTGCCACGTAGTTCCGGCAGTCTTCGATACTGCATACCCGGCTGTCAGGAACATCAGGTTGTTGTACTGCCACGCTGACCGGAACGGACGCGTCGGCTTCAGGTAAGCGATCCTGCGGATAATTTCCTCGCTGGTCAGTGGCGAGTTGTACCACAACATGTCATTCCGGGCCAATCCGGTGCGATGACAGACCAGGTCGCGCAGCGTGACCATCTCATCGGCAAGCGGATCTTCGAGGTGGAAGAATTCGATGTACTTGCGGACAGGATCGTCCCAGTTCATCTTGCCATCGTCCACCAGGATCGACATCGCCGCCGTGGTGAAGGCTTTTGTCATGGAGCCAATGGCAAAGATCGTGTTCGGATCGACACGATCGGGTTTGCCGGCCTCCTTGACTCCATACCCCGCAGTCAAGAGGACGTCATTTCCGCGAACGATCGCGATAGCGCAGCCGGGAACGCCCCAGTCTTTCATGGAACGCTGGACGGCGGCATCGATTTTCGCGCGGTCGAGTGGCTGGCCGGAGGCCAGCGCGAGCGCGGCGCCTGCCGCGATGAGAAGAACCGTTCGACGGAGCATCAGCCCTTGCTGCGTGGGGGAACGTAGCCCGGGGGTAGCGCGGCGCCTTCGCCGAAGAAGAAATCCTCCATCTGTTTGAGGAGGAATTCCTGGGCCTCCTGGGTGCCGAGGTTGAGCCGATATTCGTTCATGATCATCTTCATGTGCTCAACCCACATCTTCCATGCTTCTTTGGAGACGTTTTCGTAAATCCGTTGGCCGAGAGGGTGACCTTCGAAGGGCACTTCGTCGAGACCGGGCATTTCCCGTTGGAACTTGACGCAGAAGACCTTGCGTCCGCTCTGATTTGTCTCGATTTGGGGACCTACCATCCCACTGCCGCAACCCATGGGAATCTCCTTCCCATACAGAATAGCAGCTTAGCCGTTGGCGACCAGTTTTTCCGGCTGCTCAGCGCCTGTGGCAGCCGCTGAACGGCGCGATTTCTGGCCGGCGAGGTATTCGGAGAGTTTTAGTGGGGTTGGCGTGCCCTTTTCCATGGACCGCTGGACGGCCTTTTGATAGCGCCGCAGGGTTTCCCGTTTCACACCGTCACGGAGATTACACATCTCTATGTCGAGAAGGATCTCTATCTCCCATGGGCGGAATGTGTTACGGTTCATCGTGCCCCGCAGGAGTTCCTGGATCAGGCGGTTGAAGCGCGCCAGCACGATTTCACTATCTTGAACGGCGTCAATCATCCACATAAGTTATCGGCAGATCAGGCCGGACCATTAGGAAACCGTCGTAATCGTCGGACGCAAGCTAAAACATAACCGACGATGATTCGTAAACCACTGATTTTATGGATCAGGCCGCTGGGAAAATTCCGTGGAAGAGCGAGCCGGGCGGTTTCGTTTGGCCTTTTGGATGCCTAGACCAGATCTCATCGTTCATCCGGATCGCCCGGAGGCCCGGGTTTTGCTTGCCGCCTCACAAATCGACACCGGCTTATTCCGATGGGCTACGAGATTAGGCATGGGATGCGTTAGCCTTGTTTCCGATGAGCGACGCGAAATTTAACGAGCCACGTCTAGCCCTGAATCGGATCTACACCAAGGGCGGCGATAAGGGTCAGACCAGTCTTGTGGGCGGCCAGCGAGTAGGCAAGGATTCCTTGCGCATCGAGTGCTATGGCTCGGTGGATGAGCTGAACGCCTTTATCGGAATGGCCAGCGTGTCGGCCGAGTCGGAAGTTCCACGGCTGCTGCCGATCCTGAGGCGCGTGCAGAACGAGCTCTTCAATCTGGGTTCAATCCTGGCGACCCTTGCTGAGGATGTTCACCCGAAACAGCCGCGCGTGACGGAAGTCGAGATTCGCCAATTGGAACGCGAGATCGACGAAATGAATGCCGAACTCGCGCCCTTGCGCTCGTTCGTGTTGCCGGGAGGTTCGCGGCTGAATACCGAGCTGCATGTGTGCCGGACCATTTGCCGCCGAGCCGAACGCATCGCAGTAAGGCTGGCTCGCGAGGAGGAGGTCCCCATTGAGGTGATCCAATACCTCAACCGTTTGAGCGACGCTTTGTTCGTGTGGAGCCGCTGGGTGAACCACGAGCTCAAAGTCTCTGAAGTGCTGTGGGAGCCGAACCAGTCGGCATCGGGGCGACAGCCGAATTAGACGGCTGGCAACTCGTGTCCAACGCCGGTTACGTCGTACCGCGCGCCGCAATCTCGCCCTCATGATGGGGCACAGTCGCAACGCGGCTCCAGAATTGTATCGTCTGCGCAATGGTCTCGAAACACTCATCCAGCAGTGTTCCCTTATTTATCCAGCAGTTTGCACCCAAGGCATAGGCATTCCGTATGTCGTCGGGGGAGAGCGAGGAGCTGTAAATGATGACGGGGATGCGAGGAATATCCGTGAGTTCCCGGATGGTGTTCAGAACTTCCGCCCCGCTGGCGGGAAGATTCCAGTCCAACAGAATTATGGCTGGATCGGGCGCACGTTTCCAGGGATCCTGTTTGTTCAGAAAGGCTAGAGCTTCGGCCTTGTTCTGAGCCACATAGAGGGCACAGTTGAGCTGTGCTTCCTCGATAGCGCAGCGCACCAGGGTGGCATCGCCGGGGTTGTCCTCAATGAGAAGAACGTTAAACGGCATGGTGCCGCCGATGGACAGAAGTGCTGCGGAGTTCTACGAATTTCATGATTTCTCACCGCTATCGAATTCAGGGTCGCGTCGCAAGTAACACTGTTAAATCAATGCTGAGGTGACCTTTGCGCGTACACCCTTTCGACGTAGGGAAGATCATCGCGCGTTCCCATCGAGACCATTAGAAATGCTTAAGCCAATAATGCGGCAGCCCACTTGCTCAATTTGGAGACAGGATGATGTGGAAGAGACGGAAAGGAATGACGAGGAGGGAGGCAACCCGATGCGGGATGTAAACACGAACATATTTAACGACAAACAGGCTACTTACACGGGCTTGGACGCGGCGTTTCGCATTCTGATCGTAGACGACAGCCTGGCCGATGCCGAGTTGATCACAATCCTGATGAAAAATGTTCAACACCCTCATGAAGAATACGTCGTTCAGGATGCTTCGGAGGCTATCGACTTTCTACATCAACGCGGCAAATATGCCAAAGCGCCTCGCCCCAACCTGATCCTGCTTGATATCAATATGCCTGGGATGTCAGGGTTGGAGCTTCTTTCACGGGTCAAGCAGGATCTTTACATCAACACCATACCCGTGATCATGTTGTCTACTACGAACTCGCCCGAAGAAGTCCGCCGCAGTTATCAACTCCATGCCAATGCTTTTGTGCAGAAAGCGACTGACTTGGATACCGCCCAGCGCCTGATCCAGTCGATCCAAGGCTTTTGGATGAATTTCGCCGTTCTTCCGCCTGTGGAACAGAAATCCGCCTACTGCGCGACGATGGGGCGTCCTCACGAGCCGAGTACAACAGTCCCATCAATCTGACTGCGCTCGATATGACGAACCTGGCCGTTGCCGGGTAGGTCAGTTCTGTGTGGCAGACGGCATGTTTTTCTGGCATAGCCGACTATGCAGCCCAACAACGTGCTGAAGCCAAAAAGCTAAAAAGTCTCGTACCCTACACTAAAAAATCGCCGGATTTGATGCGCGGCTTGCCTTCGATGGATTCGCGAAAAGTATAGACCCAGGCGGTGGCTTGCTCGCCGTCCTCCATTTCGATGGGACACCAGACGCGCTCATAGGTGGAGCCTTCGTAGGCGTCCAACGCTTCGAGCAGTGCATCCGAATCGTGCATTTGGAATACTTCCCCGTGGACGCGGTCGGCGGGATTGTCGCTGAGAACGGCTCCAGGATACTCGGCGATGCGATAGAGGCGACCTGCGATGGAAGCGCGTCCCATGAAGTCGGAGCTGGAATGGAGCAGGTCGGCGTACTGGTTGCTGCAGCCGCTTTTCAGCGTGCCGTATACGAAAAGGAGCTTCAGATCTTCCATTCGTGCTCCTCGGGTTCCAGCATTGGAACCGTCACTACCGCGGGTGACGAGAGAATTTTGTGAATCGTCCGGCGCCACATGGTCAATTGTGCGGCGCCGATCAAGATGAGAGCGATGCAGAGGCCAATCCACATCCCGGGCGCTCCCCAGTGGCGGTTGAAGCAGAACCAGTAGCCGATGGGCAGGCCGACGGCCCAATAGCCGAACAGGTGGACCAGCATGGGCGTGTGCGTGTTTCCAGCTCCGCGGAGCGCTCCGGTTACGACCACCTGCGTTCCATCGAAGATCTGGAAAACCGCGGCAATGGCGAAGAGGGTGACCGCCATGCGGATGACCGCGGTGTCGTGAGTGTACATCATCGCGATGAAGCGAGGCAGGGTCAGGAACAAGATGGCCGCGAAAGTCATGAAGGACACGCCGAGGGCTATAGCCGTCCAACCCGCGCGTGATGCGGCGTGCGGATCTTTACGGCCCAAGGCCTGGCCCACGCGAACGGCAGCCGCCGAGCCGATGCCGAGCGGCACCATGTAGGTCGCGGAGGCAGCATTCAGGGCGATTTGATGTCCGGCAAGCGAAGTGGCGTCGAGGCGCGCGATGAGGGCCGCTGTCAGGGCGAACACGCCGATCTCGATGCAGACTTGCGCGGACGCAGGAATCCCAAGCCGCAGCAATCGTACGATTTGTGGCCAAGACGCGCGAAACGATATTCCAAATAGGCCAGTTTGCTGACGGCGGTCGTAATAAATCGCGAAGCCGATTAAGACGGCGGCCATGTAGAGACGCGACGCGGTGGTGGCGAGCCCGGATCCACGAACGCCGAGCGCGGGTGCGCCCAGGTTGCCGTAGACGAAAATCCAGTTTGCCACCAGGTTCACCAGGTTCGCGCTCAGGAGGGCGAACATCACGATACGCGCGTGGTTCATGGACTGGAGGTAGCGGCGAAAAACGGCGTACAGGACCAGGCCGGGAACACTCCAGTTCAAGGTGTTCATGTAGGGGATCGCCAGTCGGGAGACCTCGGGGTCGGCGCCCATGGTGCGGAGAATGGGATTCCATAACCAGACCAGGAACATCAGGACGGGCGTAAAAGGGATGGCGATATAGAGGGCGTTCAGCAGCCAACGATGACAGTCGCCGATGCGGCCGGCGCCGAAATCGTGAGAGACGACCGAGTCGAGGCCCAGGAAGATGCTGATTCCCCAAACGGCGACGGTGTAGAACAGGATGCTTCCGAGACTTACCGCGGCGATGGCTTGGGCGCTGTTCGAAAGGTGGCCGACCATGACCGTGTCGACGATGCCCATGATCATCCAGCCCAGCTCGGCGAGCGCGAGCGGGGCAGCGATGTGGAGCATCGGACGCAGTTCGAGTTTGAGGGCGGCCCGCAATTCTTTAGGGTAACGAACGTGGATGGTACATTCGGAAGCATCGAATGAAAAGGCTGGACTTTGTTTTCTTCGATGCCGGCGGCGGGCATCGAAGCGCGGCTAACGCTCTGAAGGCGGTGATCGAGCAGCAGCAGCGGCCCTGGGCTTTGCGGCTGGTGAATCTGCAGGAGATTCTCGATCCGCTCGATATTTTTCGGAAGATCACGGGCCTGCGGCTACAGGACGTTTACAATCTGCTGCTGAAGAAGGGGTGGACGCTGGGGTCGCCGCAATTGACGGTCGCGATGCATGCCATCATCCGGCTGTACCATCGCGGGCAAGTTAAACTTTTGCGGAAGTTCTGGGCTGAGGGGCGGCCCGACCTGGTCGTTTCGCTGATTCCGAATTTCAATCGGGCGCTGTGGCAGAGCTTGGACGGGCGGACTCCGATGGTGACGATCCTGACGGATTTCGCGGATTACCCTCCGCATTTCTGGATCGAGCGCGGGCAGGAACAGTACTTCGTTTGCGGCACGGAGAAGGCGGCGGCACAGGCTCGAGAGCTGGGACACCCGGAGGACCGGATTTTTCGGACGTCGGGGATGATTTTGCGGCCGAAGTTTTACGATCCGGTGGAAGTGAATCGGGCTGCGGAGCGGGCGAAGTTGGGTTTGAAGCCGGAACTCACAACGGGGCTCGTGCTGTTTGGCGGCGAGGGTTCGAACGTGATGCTCGACATCGCACGCCGGCTGACGGCCGAATTGCAGATGATCTTCATTTGCGGGAAGAACGTGAAGTTGGCGGCGAAGTTGAAAGCGCTCCAGACGAAGTTTCCGATGTCAGTGCAGGGTTTCACTACCGAGATTCCTTACTTCATGAGCCTCGCCGATTTCTTCATTGGTAAGCCCGGGCCGGGAAGCATCAGCGAGGCGGTGGCTATGGGTTTGCCGGTAATCGTCGAGCGCAATTCCTGGACGCTGCCGCAGGAACGGTACAACGCGGAATGGGTGCGGGAGCGCCAGGTCGGCGTGGTGCTGAAGTCGTTCCGCGAGGTCAATGAGGGGTTGGCTCAATTGCTTACTCCGGGGGATTTTGAGCGGTATCGGGCGAACGCGCGGGGGGTTCAGAATCGGGCGGTGTTTGAGATTCCGGAGATACTCGAACGGTTGATGAGGTAACGCGTCACCAAAGCTCCGCAAGCTTCGCTTGCCTCAGGGCAGCTAAAAGCCGCGTTACAGGAAGCGTTGGAGGTGGCGGAGGATTTCCGGCTTGGGCTGTACTCCAACAATGCGATCCACTTCGCGCCCGTTTTGAAAAATGAGCAGCGTCGGAATGCTGCGGACGTTGAAGCGGGATGATGTAACCGGGTTATCGTCCACGTTCATTTTGCCAATCTGCACGCGACCGCTGAGCTCGGTGGCGAGTTGTTCGATAACCGGCGCCACCATGCGGCAGGGGCCGCACCAGGGAGCCCACATGTCGAGGAGAACCGGTATCGTCGAGCTCTCAACGGCGGACGCGAAGGTCGCATCGGTGATTACCGCGGGGCTATCGCTGACAGGCAAGGGATTCTTGCACTGCCCGCATACGGGCTTCAGGCCTTGCTCGATTTTTTCGTGCGGAACGCGATTCACGGCGTCGCAGGCGGGGCAGCGGATCATGTCGAGAGTAGGCATTCAATTCTGAGACCCTTCCAGCCTTCAAGGTATTTCATCTGTGTAGGTGGCGCGGGCGCGCACCCGGAGTCCGGGCCTGGCTACCGTCACTTTCAATTTGTGGGTGGCGCCCGGTTTTGCAGTGGAGGCGGGCGTGTAGGCGAGCACGTACTGTCCGCGGAGCTCCGCTTCGATCTGGACAAAGGCGTCTTCGGGGGAACCTGTGAAAGTTGCGCCGCCGGTTTCCAGGGTTAACCGCTCGAGCTCGCGTTTGCCCTTGGCAAGCTTCGATTTCATCAGTGGGATTAGCAGCGGAGCTGCTGCGGGGTTTAACGCCGAGGCGAGGTAGGGGGACTGCGCGGTTCGAAAGGCGTAAACGACCGCGTCGGCGCCCTGGCAGGCTTCGATAGTGTCCTCCAGGCCGTGATCGCTGCCGGTGTCCCAGCCGTCTGTGAGTACCAGTAGCGCTTTGCGCCCGGTGAGTGGCTTGAGCTTCAGTTTCGCGGAGTAATAGACGCCGTTCCATAACGCGGTACCGCCACATGGAAACCGTCGCCTGAGGGGAGCGGCGTGTTTTTTTCGATGATGCTCTTCGGGATCGTCCTTTTCGGTACCGCACGGTTCTCCGAGGATTTCGCCTTCTGCATTGCCGGATTTGAGGCTGGCGATTCCGCCGGCAAGCTCGTCGGTGGATTGAGTGAGATCGGTGACGAGAACCTGCTGGGAGGCGACGGAGACGATAAACGCGCGGTCGCTGGGGGAGACGACACGTCGCAGGAAGGCAGCCATTGTGTCGCGGTGTTTGCGGATAAAGCCCATCTGGCTGTTGCTATCATCAGCGATCAGCCCGACGTTCAGGGGCAGATCGATGTCGCGCCAGAGATACTTAATTTCCTGGGGAACGCCGTCCTCCGTGACCGCGAATTCCTCGCGGCGAAGATCGTGAACCACCTTACCGTCGGCATCGGTAGCGACAACCGGGATGCGGACGAGTCTTACATCGACACGAATGCTTGGCTGGGAGCGCGCCGGTAAGGCACACGACAGACAAAGCGCAAAAGCGGCGATCCTTAGCACGGCTGTTCCAGTATATTTCGGCAAGTTTGACGCCAACAATCTGGGGGTTGGGTACGTCTAAAATCTGAAAATGGAAGGAGGCCGTTCATGCGATACGTTGTCATGGCATTTTTCGCGTGTGCTTCCGTAAGTGCCCAAACCCCCCCAACGCCGGCCAGGGCGCCACGCACCTCGGGCGCCTCGACAAATCCCGGGGATGCTCCTCCAGCCACGGTAAATCCCGAGGACAAATGTTCGATCGAGGGCACGGTCGTGAACGGGATTACAGGAGAGGCGCTGAAGAAAGCGCACCTGTCGCTACGCGCGCTGACAACTGCAAATGGCACGGCCCAAGGCGCCATGACGGACGGCGCGGGTCATTTTCTGATCGACGATATCGATCCCGGGCGTTACAATTTCATCGCTTCGCGAAATGGTTATGTAACTCAGGGTTATTCGCCGCAAGGAAATTCGCGGAATGTATCGACCATTACGCTCCAGAATGGGCAGCACCTGAAAGAAGTGACGTTCAAAATGACGCCACAGGGCGTGATTGCGGGCCGGGTTTTGGACGAGGACGGGGAGCCGATGGCGAGCGTCCGTATTCAGTGCATGGTGTATCGATACCAGAACGGCAGGAAGCAGCTCTCCTCTGCGAACGGCAACTCGACCAACGACCTTGGCGAATTCCGCGTGTACGGCCTTTCGCCAGGGAAGTACATTTTGAATGCGACTTACCATTCGCCGGATTTGTATAGCGGCACTTTGGAGCGCACCAGCGCAAGTACGCAAACGGTGGAGGAAGGCTACGCCCCCACTTATTACCCCAATGCGACGAATGCCGAGTCGGCAACGCAAATTGAGATTACGCCGGGCGCCGTGATTCAAGGCATCAACATGAGCCTGGCGCGGGTGCGCACGGTTCGAATCAAAGGTCACGTTACGGGGATTGCACCGAACTCCCGCCGTGGCATCAGCGTCATGTTGCTGCCGCGCGACGGGGAGGCTTATATGCCTCGGGCAATGGCACGCGGTTTGGATTCGCAGGGCAACTTCGAGATGCGAGGAGTGACGCCGGGGTCGTACTATCTGCGGGCGGACTACGCCAACGAGGGAGCCCGGTTCAGCGCCCGCCAGCAAATCGAGGTCGGCAATTCCAAGATTGAGGGGATCGAACTGGTATTGCAACCGCCGGCCGAGCTATCGGGTTCCGTAAAGATCGAGGAGAACGGGGATCTGAAAGACGCGACGCTACGGGTGATGTTGCAGCCGAGAGCGACCGGGCCGATGATGGGCGGTGGGAACGCGCAGGTCAAGGACGATCTTACGTTCAAACTGACGAATATCACGACGGAACCCTACGACGTCAACGTATACGGCTTGCCTCAGGGCTTTTATGTAAAGTCGGTGCGCATCGGCGACCAGGATGTCACCGAGACGGGCGTCGATTTCAGTCAGGGCGTTCCCGCGGCTGAGCTGAAGGTCACGATCAATCCCAATGGCGGGCAGATTGACGGGACGGTTCAGAACGCCAATGGCGAGAATGCCGCGGGCGCAACGGTAACGCTAATTCCAGATTCGAGTCATCGCAGCTTGGCCTGGCTGTATCGGGTGGCGAATACCGACCAGAACGGGCACTTCACGATGAAGAGCATCCGGCCGGGGCAGTACAAGATCATTGCCTGGGAAGACATCGAGGCGGGTGCTTACATGGACCCGGATTACATCAAGCCTCACGAGTCGGCAGGCAAGGACATGAGCGTGGCGGGGGCGGATAGCCAGACGGTCCAACTGGCGGCGGTTCCGGCGGAGAAAAGCACGGCCGCGAAGTAATCAGGCGTCGAGGCGGACGTTTCCGTTCGCGCGGCCTACGCAGGTGAGCACGAAGCCTCGCGCTTTTGAATCGGCGTCGAGGCCGTTTTCGGTCGCCATCCGGACGTCTCCTTCGAGCAGGCGGGTCTTGCAGGTTCCACATTGGCCTTGGCGGCAAGCCGATGGGATGGCGACACCTGCTTCGGTTGCCGCTTCGAGGAGAGACTGGCCCTCGAGGGCCGCAGTGGTTCTTGCGGATTTCGCGAATTCGATGGTGAAGGCGCTTTCAGTGGGACGCGGTTTCGGGACGGCTCCTGCTCCTCCGAAGGTCTCCTGGCGGATTTGTTGAGGCGGGACTCCGAGGTCGAGCAGGATCGCGCGAGCGGCTTCCATGAAGGGTGGCGGTCCGCAGAGGAAGAAGACGCGGCCTTTCAGATCGGGAACGGCTTTCGAAATGAACTCGCGATTGATTCGGCCGCTCGCGCCGGTCCACGCGGGGTCGGGCTGCGATAACAGGACGTGATATTGAAAGTTCTTCAGGCGTGTTTGCAATTCGTCGAGATCGCGGCGAAAGATGATGTCGTTTGACGTCCGGACACAGTAGAGCAGGGTGGCTTGCGTATCGAGGCAGAGGTCGTCGATGTAATGGAGCATCGACATCATCGGGGTGATGCCACTGCCGGCGGCGAGCAGGACGATTCGCTTGTCCTCTGCTTTGTTTAGACAGAACTGACCGAAAGGTCCAGTGGCTTCGACCGTCATGCCCGGGGCGGCACGATCGTTCAGGAAGACCGATACGCAGCCGTTGTCGACACGCTTGGGGGTGATCTCGACGTAGCCGGTCCGCGCGGGGGAGGAACAGATGGAGTAGCAGCGCGTTTCCTTTTTCCCATCGAACAGGAACGAGAAGGTCAGGAATTGGCCGGGTTCCGGCTCGAAGGGGCGCGAGCCGGAGATGGCGAAGCGCAGGGTTTTTGCGTCGTGTGTTTGTTCGGTGATTCGCACCACGTGCAGGAGGAACGGGCCTGCTGGCGGACGACGCGCGACGATCGTAGCCGGCGGCGGTGTGGCCGCAGAGACCGGCTTCCGTGTTCCGGGACGCCGGATGACCAACGCGATTCCGGCCAGGCAGACGACGGAAATGAAGCCGAGGGCTCCGAGGTTGTATGAGGACGCTGTTGCCGGGGACGGTGCAGGGGCCTTCTGCTGTACGATCAGGCTTTGACCGGAAGCTGAGGCCGCGTCGGCCTGCGCTTTTTTCTGATTCATCGCGTCGGGCGTTTGTGTGGCGGAGAGGTAGTCGATGATCTGCTTGTCCTCGCCGGGCTGGAGCGCGCCTGCGCTACCGGCGGCATAGCTGACCATGCGGGTCACTGTTTCGCGCCACTGGCTGGGACTCTGGACGGTTTTGTAAACGCGATCGAGGCTGTGGCAGCGGGCGCAACGCTGGTCGACCAGCGCGCGCGCCACTTCGAGCTTCGGTGTGGTTCCGGGGGCTGGCGGACGCGCCTGGGAAGTCAGATATGAAACGATCGTGCTCACATCGCTTTCTGAAATGCCCGCACTTGGCATGGCTTGCATGCGATTCACGGTGGCCAGCCAGCCTGGCCCGTCTTTGCGTGCTCCCACTACGCGATCGAGGTTGTGACATTTGGAGCAGCGCTTTTGCATCAGCTCGCTGGCCTGGTTCAGGTCTATGGTGACGGGCGGGAGATTGGCGGGGTCAATCGACACCTGTTCGATTTTGGAGGCGCGGACCAGGTAGGGTCCGGCGGTGCTGGCTACCAATGCAAAGGCCAGGACGAAGATGGTCAGGCCTATGGGGAGCAGCAGGTTCTGTTGGCCTTTGTAATAGCGGGCGATCAGCACCTTGATAAACAGGAGTGGAGACAGGACCAGCGCTAAGGTGAGGTGAAGCGTCACGATGGGCGAGGTGTCGGCTCCCCCGCTGCGGAGGCGGGCGATCATGAAGTAAGTCATCACGCTGAAGATCGTGATGAATACGTAACCTCCGATGCGATGCAACGTCAGCATTCTGGAGCTGGCTTGGGCGGCCTTCACGCGGGACCAGGACTCCAGGACGAGCCATACGTTGATGCCGCCGATGAGGACGAACGCTAGGCCTAGCGCAATACTGGCGTTGGTCGTGAGCATCTCTTCGTGTCTACGAAGAAGACTGCGGGGGCGGATGGTTTATTCCGGGATGGACGGGGCGGATTGAAAATCCGCCGCCTGGACTTTGGCCCTTCACTAGATAAAACAACATTCCTGTAAGTTTCTGTTGCAGGCCGGCCGTTTTTATGTTATCTAGTTATATGACTAGTTAGCATGAAAGGACCTCTTTCCCATGGGTTTTCCCACTAAAGTCCAGCTCATCCAACGCAAAGCCAGCGAACAATGGTATATCAACTTCCCTTCCGCCCTTGCCCAGTCCATGGAGT